>Ga0209185_1000052_pt1 | contig 186396 bp, 176 predicted proteins | sample SidtaG_2_FD_187425 | JGI IMG/M metagenome (GOLD analysis project Ga0209185, IMG submission 187425) | Marine algal microbial communities from Sidmouth, United Kingdom - Sidmouth_Asex2 metaG (SPAdes) (version 2) | ecosystem: Host-associated > Algae > Red algae > Unclassified | place: Sidmouth... | reverse complement strand
CCTCTTCGATGCCTTGGGTCCCTCATCGCCACCAGTCTTGCCGACCCGCACTGCGCTCTGCTTCGCCACCACCGTCTCCAATCAGTCAGACACCAAAGTTGTCTCACCGATCATGGACACAAAGGGGGAGTTATCTCCTTCGACTTGTCTGCGCGGAGAATCTGCCGGATCTCGTCGAGTGTGCACCCGATTCTTGACAGCGGCGACTGGACTGGGCTCGTGTGATCGACGCGCGGTCGAACCGTGGCGGTCAGGGTGCGGGGGTGAAGATCGCGGTCACCTGCGGCGAAAAGATGGTCGACTCCCCGCTGGTGGTGGAATTGCGGCAGACGAGGGTGTAGGTGGCGGTTTCTCCGGCCGCAATGGTGAACACCCGACTCGCCGACAGATGCGATTCGTTCCCTCCGGTCGGTGACTGCCAGAACACCCCGACGCCGTCCGGTGGGAGGGTGACGGAGTCCATCAACCCACATTGAACGATTTCGCCGGCCGTGTCCTCGGCCATGGAGCCGGAGGCAATGGTGGCGACGTGGCCAGCAACGGGTGCGGTCACGGTGACTTGCCGGATCGCGGTCGCCGTCGACGGCGCATTCACGGAGATGACGGGTTCGGAGGCCACAGTGAACGGTTGGGATGCATCCAACACCGCAGTCGCCGTTTCGAGGTCGGCAGTTGTTGTTTCGAGGTTGCCAGTCGTTGTTTCGAGGTCGGCTGTGGTTGTTTCGAGGGTGGTGAGTCGGTTGGTGAGTTCTTGGAGTGATGACTTGGTGGAGTAGCCGTTGATGTCGACAATCACATCGACGCTGCCGAGATGGTTGTAGAGGTCGAACGCCCCGCCACCGGACAAGGTGACCGTCACTGCGTTCGGTACCGCTGGTTGGCCTGGTGCCGGGTTCAGACTCGACACCAACGGCCTGGAGCCTCCGGGCCACAACGTCAAAAATGACTCGACCGTGGCGTTCAGGGCGGTGACATTGAGCGACAATCCCACCGCGTCGGCGGGAATCACACATTGACCGTTGGTGCCGGTGGCCTGCAAGGTGACGGTTTCGGCGGTGCCGAGCGTGGTGATGGTACCGACGCGGTCAGGGGCTGGTCGGGTGTCGACCAGACGGCATGGTGTCGCCAAGGGGACAAAGGTGGTGTCGGTGTCGCCGGGTGCTGCGTCGACTCGCCAGGCGTTGGCGAACACCAATATCATGGTCAGGGTCAGTACTGCGCCGGTGGCGAACCAGATCAGTGAACGGACTCGGATTGCAATCATCAGGAACACCTCCAGGTGTCAGTAGCACTCGACCCGATGCCGAACACCACCACCGATCACCGTGCCACACCGGCCCACACGGAATCCCCGAATTTCGCCCGCCACGCTTGAGAGGCGTACCGAGCGCCGTGTTGCTCGATGGCGCAACGCCAACTCGCCACCAGGTTGGTGGCCCGAGCGAGCGCACGTGCAACCATGGCTCAATGACCGCTTCCGACAGCGCCGACCAGACCACTGCCTTCGACACACCGATCTCGCTGGTCGGACCGCTACGTGCACCGGCGCAGATGCTCGCCGAGCAGGACATCGGCGGCCAGACCAGCGTTCACGACGACGATACCGCTGACAAGCTCGGCTTGGCCGGCGCCCCGATCGAAGGTCCGACGCACTTCAGCCAGATCGATCCACTCGGAGTGTGCCTGTGGGGTCAGCGCTGGTTCGAGGACGGCTGCATCAGCGCGCACTTCTTGAACATGGTGTTCGACGGCGAGGAGGTCCGCGCGTCGCTCACGCCAACGACGGCAACCGGAGCCATGGTCGGCGCCGAGAAGGCCGACGGCACACCGGTGCTCAACGGAACCGCAACGGCCGGCACCGATGATGTGACCGACCTCGACGAACGCCGCAAGCGAGGCCTCGGTGACCCCGGCGAATTGCACATCATCGATCGCATCTCGGTTGGGATGGACACCCGACATCCTGGCGAGACGGATCTCATCGTCACGATGGGCTTCGACGAACACAACGGTCCGCTCTATCCATTCACGCTGCAGCAGAAGCTCGATGCGATCACCGAACCGTCGCGGTGGTACTCGGCCGACGCGAGCAGCCCCTGGGGTGCACCGATTGTGCCGACCGAGATGCTCAGCGTGTTAGCTCACAAGTCCGGCCCGCATCTCCCAGTACGACGCCCGTCGGTGGGGCTGTTCATCGATCTCGAAGTCCGCTATGTGCAGGGCCCGGTCTTCGTCGGTCGCCCCTACCGCCTCGACCACCAGGTGGTGGGCATCGGGCAGAGTCGCCGGGTCGAATCATTCTGGACCGAGACCACCGTCACCGATGTCCACACCGGCATTCATGCTGCCACGGTGCTGTTGCACCAGGGCGTGTTCAAGGCGTCGTACCCCGACTACCCGGCGGCCCCGGTCGCTCCCGATTCGGACGGATAGACCACGCCGACCTGGGCGCGGATGTCGTCGAGCAGGCGCATGGTCTGCATCGAGGCGTCGAGCGTGATCACGTCGCTCTCCAGGTGGCCGCCTCGTATCCGTTCCATTGCATGGGCGGCTTCGTGTGCGAGGCCTTGATTCGGGATCTCGACGGGCTCTGGATCCTGGCCGGTCCGGTGAACCGTGAACTCCGACGTGAACCAGAACGGCGGCGCCACATCGATCCGACCCTCGGTGCCGACGATGCGTGCACCGAGGCCGCTGAGACCGTCCAGCGATGTGCGGAACGTACTGATTGCTCCACTCGGATACGAAGCGACTCCGCCGATCGTGGCGTCGACGCCATCGCCGGTCAAGCGACCGATTGCGTGGACGGCGTCGGGGTACTCACCGAGTACGAAACAGGCGAAGGTCACGGGGTAGATACCCAGATCAAGCAGTGCGCCGCCGGCCAGGTCTGGTCGCCTGTGGCGGCCGTCGGGATCGGCGATCTGCAGTGAGAAGTCGGCGTCGATACTGATCACATCACCGATCTCACCAGAAGCGATCCGTCGCTTGACGTCGACGACGCCCGGGATGCACCACGTCCACATCGCTTCCATCAGGAACCTGCCAGTGCGGCGGGCGGCGGCGATCATCTCGGCGGCCTCACCAGCATTGAGCGCGAAGGCCTTCTCGCACACGACGTGCTTGCCGGCGTCGAGAGCTGCGATGGCCATTGCGCAGTGCTCGCTGTGGGGCGAGGCCACGTAGACGATGTCGACGTCAGGATCCGCGCACAACGCTGCATGAGACGGGTGCGCTTGAGCGATGTCGAACTCGGAAGCGAAACGATCGGCGGACTGCTGCGAGCGCGAACCAACGGCGACGACGTCGGCATCGTCGAGGGTACGCAGGGCCTTCACCATCGATCTGGCGATCTTGCCGGTCGACGCGATACCCCAGCGCAGAGGAGTGGACGGAGATCCGAAGTCGGGCACAGTGTCGTTCACGGTGTCGGTCACGGTGGAGAGTCTTGCAGGAGCCGCTCGATCCAGACAGCAACGGCGTCGTCGGCGTTGGTGCCGATCACGGCGTCGGCTGCATCGAGCGCAGCATCAGCGGCATTGCCCATGGCGACGCCGTGGCCGGCCCAGGCGAGCATCGCCGCGTCGTTGTGATTGTCGCCGAACGCAACGACGTCGGACTGATCGATCTGCCATCGTCGGCAGAGGTGAGCAATGGCGGTCGACTTGTTGACGTTCGCGCCGGTGATCTCGACGAACTGCACGCCGCTCGTCGACACGGTGAGGGGGTCGGCGAGACGCGGAACGAGATGAGCCCGCAGATCCTCCTGCGTGATGTCCGGGTGGCGGACCATGATCTTGGTCGTGCGATCACCGGCGACGGGCCGCCGGTCGAGCGTGCGCTGCTCGCCGAGATCCTCGTGGAGCGCTGCGATGTCGTCGAAGGCATCGTCCCATCCGTTGCCCTGATCGGTCTCCCAGCAGCACGCGAAGCCTGAATCGAGCGCGATGAGTGTCGCGAACAGCCGGTCGACCATCGGTGCGTCGATCGCGAAGCGCTCCGATGTCGTGTCAGTGCCCACATCGTGGATCAGCGAGCCGTTGGAACACACCGCCGTGCCGATCACTCCGGCGGGCCGCAGGCGAGGTGCCGCGGAGATGGTCGACCGACCGGTTGCGGCAATCACCCTGATGCCAGCGGCATCGGCGGCGCGTACCGCAGCAATCGTCCGCTCCGACAGGCAGTGATCGGGTGCAAAGAGCGTGCCATCGAGGTCGCTCGCAATCAGCCGAACGTTCGACTGCGTCGACCTGGCAGATCCAGCCGTTCCACTCAATGGAGTCCTCGGATTCCGTACCACGCGAGCACGACCATACCGACGCCCACGACGAGCTGAACGAGCGCTCTTTCGCGGCGTACGAACCAGACGAGCACGACGATGAGGCCAAGAGTGACGAATACCTGAGCCACGACGCCCGCATCGGTCTGGGGCGACCACAGGTCGCCGATCGACACCGGTGTCACGGTCGCCGACTCCACCTGGCACCGACCCGGCCGCGCAGCATCGCCCACCACTCGCGGGGGAGCTTGCGGAATGTCTGCGCGGCGAACTCATCAGCGATGAAGCCGACCGCCTGGGAGTACGACGGGTACGGGTGCACCGTGCCGAACAGTTTCCGTAGCCCGATGCCGTGATCGATCATGATCGTGAACATTCCGATCATCTCCGCGGCGTCGGGCGCAACGATCGCGGCTCGCAGGATCTTGCCGGTGAATCGTTCGGCGTCGACCGCGACGAAGCCGTGTTCGACATCGTCGGTGTAGCCGCGGTCGATGTCGGCGAGCTGTTTGACGTATCGCACACGGCCCACTTCGGGGAGGGCATCGAGTTCAGCCGTGCTCAAGCCGACTGATGCGATCTGTGGCCGGCTGTATACGGCGTTCGGGAGTGCTCGTGGCTCGCCGATCTTGGGCAGCGGTAACGCAATCGCCCTGATCGTCCGGCGGGCGATCGAGTTGGCCCCGTGCGTGGTTGCAGTGTTTCCGGTGGCATCACCGACGGCGTAGATCCCCTCGACACTGGTCTGACCCCAATCGTCGGCGGCGATGCCGCGCTTGGTGGCCTCGACGCCAGCCACGTCGAGGCCGAGATCCGCGAAGCGTGGGCGCCGGCCGACGCCGATGAGGACCGTGTCGACATCGGCGATGCTCGAGCCGTCCATGAGATGCGCCGTCTGAGTCGCTTCGTCGAATCGCTCGATCGACGTGCCAGTGTGAACCTGGACGCCGCGACCGACCAACGCTGCCTCGATCGTCGACGACACCAACGGGTCCTCGTTGCCGATCAATCGTTCGGCGAGTTCCACGATGTGCACCGACGTGCCCAGATCAGCGAACGCAGTGGCCATCTCGAGCGAGATGACGCCGCCGCCGACGAGCACGATGGTGTCGGGGACGGCGTCGAGGTCGAAGAGGGTCTCGTTGGTCAGTGTCCGTCCGGCGGGCAGACCATCGATCGGGATGCTGATCGGCTTCGAGCCGGAGCTGATGATCACGTTCTCGGCACGGACTTCGACGTTGCCAGCAGGCCCGTCCACCATCACGACGTGATGGTCATCGCGCTTGGCCGTCAGCGTTGCCCATCCGCGCGCGAGCAAGATCTTGTCGTGTTCGAGCATCTCGACGTCTTCGTCGTGGGCGAGTTCATCACGTCGACCGCGGACCCAGGCGAGTGGGTCGTCGATGCCGGCTTGCGCGGCGTGGAGGAGTGCCTTGGAGGGAATGCAACCGACGTTGGTGCAGTCGCCGCCGATCTTGTCACCTTCGATGAGGACGACCTCGTGGCCGAAATTGGACAGGCCGATCGCCATGGTCAAGCCGCCTGATCCGGCACCGATGACAGCGGCCTTGTACGTGTGTTGCGGATCGTGCTGGTACGGCTGGTCGTGCTGGCTCATGCTGTGGCTCTGATCGTCATGTGTGGCTCTGATCGTCATGTGTGGCTCTGATCGTCATGTGTGGCTCTGATCGTCATGGGGTGGCTCTGATCTCTTGGTTGGCTGGCGGGTTGTGTGCATCGCTTGGGGGTCGAGCGGGGATGTCGTCGCTTGTCGTGCGGCGCTTCGTGTACCGCGCGACGCCGAGGCTCGCGACGAACAGAACGGCGCCTGCCACGAGCGCGCGTGCATCGAGGCCGTCGAGGCCCTGATCGACGCGGTCGAGCGACGCTCCGAGCAGGACGAAGGAGAGCGTGCCGGGCAGAGATCCGAGAGCCGTGGCGGCGAGGAACGGCGCCCATCTGATTCGTAGCGCTCCGGCTGCGTAGTTGACGAGGTCGTATGGCAGGAAGATGAAACGCATGATCAGAATCGTCTCGAAACTGTTCTCGCGCAGCTTGGTCGACCAGCGGCCGATGAAACCACTGGACTGCTCGGCGGAGTCGTCATCGTCTCGGCCGGGTGGCCGGCCGAGCAGGCGGCCGACCCAGTAGGCGATCATTGCCGAACCGTTGGCGGCGACGATCACCGCCGCCACGCCGACCACGGGGCCGAACAGCACGCCACCGACCACGGTGAGCACCAAAGCAGGGAACAAGACGATCGGCCGAGCCAGATAGACGCCGACGAAGGCGAGGATTCCCCACCACGCCGATCCGACGGAGTCGATGAACTCCTGTGCGGCACCGGTCGCCGACAGATCGTTCGCCGTCTGGTGGCGACGCCACAGCACGAACGCGGCGATCCACAGCGCAGCGACGACGGAGCGTTGGACCCACACGCGGGTGTTCGTGGTCTCAGTCATGGTCTGGGTCAACGGTCGGGTCGGCTGATGGCTTCCCCGCATCGGTGCTGTTTCGGGTTTGGTTCGCCCCCCGAAACCTGTGACACCGCATCTCTACAGTCTGCAGTACCGGCTCTCCCCACACCAGGACACCAGCACGATCTCCCGTGGGAGCACACACATGACCAGTCAACATCGCAATCTGGCCGTCGTCAGCGGCACGATGACCAACGAACCGACCAGCAGAGAACTGCCTGACGGCACGACCGTCGTGCAGTTCGACGTCAGTACGACCGTCGAGCGCACCGGAATCGACGGGACGGCGGGCAAGATGGCCAAGGCGGCCAAGGTTTCGGTACCGATCGCCTGGCGTGATCCGACCGCCGCCGCCCTCGCGGCCCTCGTTCCGGGCTGTGACGTCGTCGTCTCGGGCCGCATCGAACGGCGGTTCTTCCGAGTCGGTGGTAGCACGCAGAGTCGCACCGAACTCGTTGCCGACAGCTGCCTGCCCGCTCGTCGCCGCAAGAGCGTCCGCTCCCTGCTCGGCGCAGCACGAAGCCAACTCGAGGGCTGACCCGCGGTTCAGCTGACGCTTCGAACGACGAGGCCGGTCCGTAGTTTGGGGGTGAAGAACGTCGACTTCGGGGGCATCAGCAACTCTTCGCGCGCCGTGCGCTCGATCTCCGCGACGCTCACCGGGCGAATCAACACCGCTCCGCTCGCCGCTCCACTCGTCACTGCATCGACCACGAGGTCGACGCCGTGCTGATAGGTCACCTCGTGGTCGACATCGGCGAGGCCATGTTCGAGCCAGACACCGTCCAGTGATCGCACGCCGTCGAACGCGCCCGGCTTCGGCGACAACCATGTCGAGGCACCATCGGGCCCGATCAGGCACAGCGTCCCGCGGGATTCCATCTCGGCCAACGTCGCCGCTGACGGCGTCCCGGCGTCGGACAGGTCGAAGACCCGGGCCAGCGCGGCGCGCAGATCATCGAACGAGATGCCGGAGTAGAGCCGATGAATCGCCTCGACACTCAGCTGGTCGGCAACCAGTTCACTGACGAAAGCAAGCGTCTCTTCTGCGCGCGTCGCTCCCTCTGCGGTGCCGGCAGCGCTCCGGCGCTGGTCGCGGTAGGTGCGGCTGATGCCGTACCGGTGGTGACCGTCGGCAATCAGGACGTCATCGGAGGCCACCTTTGCGCCGATCGCGGCGATGCGGTCCGGGTCGGTGACTCGTTCGACGACGTGCTCGACACCGTCGACGGTCACCGACGAGAGATGCTCTCCTGGTTCGTGCAGCAGTGCAGTGAGCCCCTCGGCCAGCGACAGCCCCCAGATCGGTGACATGTTGGCCTCGGTGGCGCGAGTCAGGTCGAGGCGGTCAGTCGAGGCTTTGGGCGTCACGCGCTCGTGCGGCAGCACGCCGCCGGCGCCCTCGTCGACGACCTCCAACCCACCGAGCACGCCGGCGATGTCACGTGCGTTGCCCGCAGCATCGGTGAAGCGCATGCGATAGATCGTGAACGACGGCGTCTCGTCGTACTCCATCACGCCTCGGTCGATCCACTCCCGCAGCATCGCGCCCGCACGGTCGTAACGCTGTGCGCCATCGGACTCGCGGGGAACGTCGACATGGGTGATGTTGGCCGGGTCGCGGCCGTTGAGTTCGTCGACGTCGCTGGCCGACAGGACGTCATAGGGCGGTGCGATCAGATCGTCGATCGTTCGATCGCTGTAACGGAGCGCGGGAAACGGAGTGAAGCGTGGCACGAGCACAGCATGCCAGCGCCGAGCGCATTGAATGCAACGATGGGGGAGTGACTGCTGCAGCGCACCAGAACTCAGACATCACCACCGTGCTGTGCGACCTCGATGGTGTGGTCTGGCTCGCACACGAGCCGATCGCAGGATCCACCGACGCCGTAGCTGCGCTCCGCGCCACCGGACGACGGGTGCTCTTCGTCACGAACAACTCCTCGGCTCGTCTCGATCAGCACGTGGCAGCGCTCGCTGCCGTCGGCATCGACGCCACGGGAGACGTGATCAGCTCATCGACTGCCGCTGCTCAGCTCGTCCATCCCGGCGAGCGTGTGCTGGTCACCGGAGGGCCCGGCATCGTCGAAGCAGTCGAGGGGCGAGGCGCGATCGCAATCGTCAACGACGGCTCGATCGATGTCCGAACCGGCATCTGCGAACCGTTCGACGCCGTGGTCGTCGGGCTGCATCGAGACTTCGACTACGCCCGCCTCCGTTCCGCGGCAGCTGCACTGCACGGCGGCGCCCGTCTGATCGGCACGAACTCCGACACGACGTTCCCGACGCCTCTCGGCCTCGACCCTGGCGGCGGCGCGATCGTGGCTGCGGTCGCTGCGGCTGGTGAATCGACGCCGACTTTCGCCGGCAAGCCGCATGCTCCGATGGCCGCGGCAATCGGTGTCGCCATCGGCAACGACTTCGATCCGGCCAGCACCGTGATGGTCGGCGACCGACCGGAGACCGATGGACTGATGGCGATCGAACTGCGTTGCAGATTCGCCCTCGTTCGATCGGGCGTCACCCGGCCTGGCGAGGTCATCGAGGCTGAGCGCGGCGTACGGATCGACCTCGACGTCGCTGATCTGGCCGGCCTCGCAGCGGTGATCGACGTCTGACACCCGGCTACCATGACCTGATGGGAAATCCGATTCAGAAGCTCATCGACGCCGGTATCCAATTCGGCGACGTCTCCACCAAGCAGGCCGAAAAGGTCGTCAAGCAACTCGTGAAGGCGGGCGACATTCGTAAGCGTGATGCGGAGAAGGTCGTCGATCAACTCGTCAAGCGCGGTCAGGAGACCTCTGAAAAGGTCGCCGAGGCAGTGCAGCGCGAGGTGTCCAAGCAGGTCAGTTGGATGTCGGAGCGTTTCGACGAACTCGAAGATCGCTTCGAAGACATCGCCGAGCGGCTCGCCGAACGCGTCGAGGGCTCCACGCAGCCCGCCTCCGATCCGGCCGCGCCTCAGCCCACGGCCAACAAGAAAGCTCCCGCCAAGAAGAAGGCAGCGACCAAGAAGGCTCCCGCCAAGAAGAAGGCAGCGACCAAGAAAGCTCCCGCCAAGAAGAAGGCAGCGACCAAGAAAGCTCCCGCCAAGAAGAAGGCAGCGACCAAGAAAGCTCCCGCCAAGAAGAAGGCAGCGACCAAGAAGGCTCCTGCCAAGAAGAGCACAGCCAAGAAGTCGGCAGCGGTCGGCTCTTCGGGTGTCCGCAAGGTCGCCACGAAGCGTTCCGCTCGCTCCTGAGCAGGATCGATGGCGCCTCGTCGTCGGCTCGACGCCGAACTGGTCCGGCGTGAACTCGCCTCCAGCCGCACCGAGGCCCAACAACTGATCGCTGCGAACCGGGTGCTCGTCAACGGTTCGGTCGCCGACAAATCGTCGCGCCAGGTGGCGCCAGGTGATGCGCTCGTCGTGTCGGGTCCGCCGGCCCGTTTCGTCGGCCGCGGTGCCGAGAAGCTCGAAGGTGCGCTCGCAGCCTTCGGACTCGACGTGACCGGGCTTCGGGCACTCGACGCAGGCGCCTCGACCGGCGGTTTCACCGATTGCCTGTTGCAGCGGGGTGCCCGCGAGGTCATCGCCCTCGACGTCGGACACGGGCAACTCCACGAGCGCCTGCGCGCCGACGAGCGCGTCGTCAACCGTGAAAAGACCAACGTGCGCCACATCGGTTCCGACGACATCGGGGGACCGGTCGACATCGTCGTGGGGGATCTGTCGTTCATCTCCTTGACCCTGGTCATCCCCGCGCTGGTGTCCGTGTGCCAACCTGAGGCTCCCATGGTGTTGCTCGTCAAGCCGCAGTTCGAAGCTGGCCGCTCCGAGGTCGGTAAGGGACGCGGCATCATCACCGACCCGGTGATCCATGAACGGGTCAAGGGTGAAGTGGCGGACTCGTTCGTCGAGCACGGTTGTGTCGTGCACGGCTGGATCACCTCACCGATCACGGGAGCTGACGGCAACGTCGAGTTCCTGGTCCATGCAACAGCACCGACCGCGCGCAGCTCGCAAGACGATGCAGGAGCTGATGCGGGAGACGCGGCATGAGAGCGAACTGCACATGAGTGGCGTCGCACTCGTTGCTCATCACGAACGCGGCACTGCACGCTCACACGCCATTCGTGCTGCGGCGTGGTGCGCTGCCAACGAGCAGTCGTTCTGGCTGCCACAAGACGATGCCTCGGCACTCGACCTCGCTGAGCACGCCGATGATCGCAGCGTTGCCGAGGCCGACGTGGTGCTCAGTCTCGGTGGCGACGGAACGATGCTCCGGTCGGTACGTCTCCTCGACGGTGCGGCCGTTCCCGTGCTGGGTGTCAACCTCGGTTCACTTGGCTACCTGACCGAGATCGAGCCCGACGAACTCGAATCGTCGCTGGATTCGTTCTTCGACGCGTCGGGCTCCGGGGACTGGCATCTCGACCAGCGGATGATGCTCGACGTGTCGGTGAACGGAACGCATGCCGGGCGCGCACTCAACGAGGCGGTCATCGAAAAGAGTCAGTCGGGCCACACGGTTCGGCTGCTGGCGCGAATCGACGGCGAGCCGTTCACGCATTACGCAGCCGACGGGCTGATCGTGGCGACACCGACCGGATCGACGGCCTACTCGCTGTCGGCACGCGGACCCATCGTGTCGCCGCGCCACCGTGCGGTCCTGCTCACCCCGGTCTCGCCCCACATGCTCTTTGACCGTTCCTTGGTCCTCGATCCGAGTGAAGTCGTCGAGATCGAGGTCTCGGGCCACCGTCGAGCCGAGTTGGCGATCGACGGTCAGCCCGTCGCGACGCTCGATGACGGCGATGTCGTGCGTTGCGTCCCCTCGGCCGACAAGGCCAGCTTCATCCGGTTCGGGGCGTACCGTTACCACCAGATCCTGAAAGCCAAGTTCGGTCTCGCCGATCGCTGACGAATGCGGTCGAACAAAAGTTCGACTGATGGCGTGACTCTGTGACAGCGGCTTGCAATACTGAATGTCGTGTTGACCGAACTCCAGATCGAGAACCTGGGCGTGATCGAGCGGCTGGAGCTGATGCTCGGGTCCGGCTTGACCGTGCTCACCGGCGAGACCGGCGCCGGCAAGACGATGCTCGTCGAGGCCATCGAGTTGCTGGTGGGCGGGCGTGCCGACACCGCAGCGGTCAGGCACGGCGCAGCGGAGGCACGTGTCGACGGGCGATTCGTCTCGGCCGATGGCACGGAGACCATTCTGAGCCGCGTGATTCCTGCCGAGGGCCGATCGCGTGCGTACGTCAACGGACGCTTGGCGACGGTGACGCTGCTCGCCGAGATCGCCGCTGACGCCGTCGACCTCCACGGGCAGCACGCGCACCAGAACCTGCTGTCAGTGGCAACGCAGCGCGCTGCGCTCGACGACTACGGCTCAGTCGATCTGGGCCCGTTGCGTGACGCGCGGGGGCGGCTCGCCGAGATCGACGCATCGCTTGCAACACTCGGCGGCGACGAGCGCGCACGCGCCCGGGAGATCGACCTGTTGCGCTACCAGGTCGACGAACTCGACGAGGCCAACGTCGTGGACCCCGACGAAGACGCCACGCTCGACACCGAGGAGTCGATCCTCGCCGACGCGGTGGCCCACCGAGAGGCCGGCGGCGCAGCACACGGCCTGCTCGGCGACGACGACGGCGCGCGTGACGCCCTCGGCACCGCACTGGCCGCCGTCGATGGTCGGCAGCCGTACCTCCGCCAGGCCGCGCGCTTGCGCGACCTGCTCGCTGAGGTCGACGACGTCGTGTCGGAACTGCGCGACATCGCCGACGGCATCGATGAGTCACCCGACCGGCTCGTCGAGTTGCGCGAGCGACGCCAACAGCTCAAGGACCTACAACGCAAGTACGGAGCGGATCTCGACGCGGTGATGGCGTTCCACGCGGAGGCCGAAGATCGTCTTCGGGAGTTGGAGAGCTTCGACGAGCGCGCGGCTGCGCTCGACGTCGAACGTCAGATCGTCGTGGCCGACGAGCGTGCAGCAGCAGCAGCGGTGGGTGGCGCACGTCGACGCGCAGCGCCGAAGCTTGCCAAGGCCGTGCAGCAGCGTCTCCGAACACTCGCCATGCCGAATGCAGCGATCGGCGTCGAGGTGGGCGAGCACGCCGACGATCACCCTGGTGATCGCGTGCAGTTCCTCCTCGCTGCCAACCCGGGTTCGCCGATGTTGCCGCTGACGCGTGTCGCATCCGGCGGCGAACTGGCCCGAGCCATGCTGGCGCTTCGGCTCGTGCTGTCCGAAGCGTCGACAGTAAGCGGACACGACACCCTCGTGTTCGACGAAGTCGATGCGGGGATCGGCGGCGAGGCGGCCCAGGCAGTGGGCGATGCACTCGCGGCGCTGTCGGGCCATCACCAGGTCCTCGTCGTGACTCACCTGGCACAGGTCGCAGCGGTGGCTGATGCGCACGTGGCGGTGTCGAAGCGGGTGAAGAAGGGAGCGACCTTCGCGTCGGCTCGCCAACTCGATGACTCCGAACGGATCGACGAAGTCGCCAGAATGCTCTCCGGCACGGCCACCGAGTCGGCTCGCGAGCACGCCCGCGAGCTCCTGAACGAACTACGAGTGTGAAATTTACTGCCGATGTGCTCATCGAGGGGCGCCGGACTCGGTATGGTGAGGTCCCGTCGTGTTGTTGTCTGACGGAGGTCTGAAATGCCCAAGCACATTTTCGTGACGGGAGGCGTTGCCAGCTCGCTCGGCAAGGGACTGACCGCCTCATCGCTCGGCCGCCTGCTCAAGCATCGCGGGTACCGCGTCACGATGCAGAAGCTGGACCCGTACATCAACATCGACCCGGGGACGATGAATCCCTTCGAGCACGGTGAGGTCTTCGTCACCGACGACGGCGGCGAGACCGACCTGGACCTCGGTCACTACGAACGATTCATCGACGAGAGCCTGTCGCGTAACTCGAATGCAACCACGGGGTCGATCTATCAGTCGGTGCTCGCAGCCGAGCGGCGCGGCGACTACCTCGGCAAGACCGTCCAGGTCATCCCGCACATCACCGACGAGATCAAACGGCGCGTCGAGCGCGTGGCGCGCAACGACGTCGACATCGTGATCACCGAAGTGGGTGGCACCGTCGGCGACATCGAGATCCTGCCGTTCCTCGAGTCGATCCGCCAGTTCCGCAACCTCGTCGGACGTGACAACGTCTGCTACATCCACGTCACGCTCGTGCCGTTCATCGGTCCCGCCGGCGAGCAGAAGACCAAGCCGACCCAGCACTCGGTCACCGAACTCCGTAGCCGCGGTATCCAGCCCGACGTCATCGTCTGTCGGAGCGACGAGCCGCTGAGCGAGGACCTCAAACGCAAGATCTCTGCGATGTGTGATGTCGAAGAGCGCGCGGTGGTCAATGCGGCCGACGCGAACAACATCTATGAGTTGCCGCTCATCCTGCACGACGAGGGCCTCGACGACTTCGTGTGCGACGTGTTGCGCCTGGACGGCGAGATCGATCTCACCTACTGGCAGCAGTTCGTGAAGAAGGTCGAAGCAGCGGTCACTCCCGTCCGGATCGGTCTGATCGGCAAGTACATCGAGCTGCCCGACGCCTACCTGTCTGTCGTCGAGAGCCTCAAACACGCGGGCTTCCACCATGGCGCCGATGTCCAGATCGAGTGGATCCAGTCCGAGAACGTCGAAGGTCTGCTCGCCGCCGGCCAACTCGCCCATCTCGACGGCATCGTGATCCCGGGTGGCTTCGGTCATCGCGGTGTCGAAGGCAAGATCGCCGCAGCGCGCTACTCGCGCGAGGAGTTGGTTCCGTGTCTGGGCATCTGTCTCGGTTTGCAAGCGATGTCGATCGACTACGCCCGCAACGTGGTCGGCCTCGTCGACGCGAACTCCACCGAGTTCGACCCGACGACGCAGTTCCCGGTGATCGACCTCATGCTCGACCAGCGAGGCATCGAGGACAAGGGCGGCACCATGCGCCTCGGTGCCTACTACGCAGTGCTCGCGAACGGGTCGCAGGTGGCCGAGGCATACGGCGAGCCCGTGGTCAGTGAACGTCACCGCCACCGCTATGAGTTCAACGAGCAGTACCGCGGACAGCTCGAAGAGCACGGCCTGTGGTGCTCGGGAACCTCGCCGGACAATCGGCTCGTCGAGTTCATCGAGTTGCCGGGCCATCCGTTCTGGGTCGCGACGCAGGCTCACCCCGAGTTCAAGAGCCGCCCCGACCGCCCGCACCCCCTGTTCAGGGAGTTGATCGCTGCAGCGCTCGTCAGGCGAGCAGCATCCGACGCTGCGCCAAGCGTCACCGAAACCCCGTCGTCGGCGCCCTCGCTGCACTGATCAGGTGCCCACACCGTGACCGAATCGGCCCCGACCGAACCGATCGGCTTCCGGCGGATCTCTGAAGCGCAGGTCCACCAGGGCTACGTCTGGCACCTCGCCACCGCCGAGTACGAGTCACCTGACGGTGTCCGCTTTTCGCGTGACATCGTTCGCTCGCCCGGCGCCGTCGGCGTCCTCCCGCTCGTCTTCGACGCGGAAGGCAACGCCTCGGTCGTGTTGGTCGCGCAGTACCGGCCACCGTACGAAGAGATCGTCATCGAGATCCCCGCAGGTCTGCGGGACATCGAGGGCGAGGACACCGCCGAGGTGGCACGCCGAGAACTGATCGAGGAAGCCGGTCTCGCAGCCGGAGAGTTGGTGCTGTTGGGTGCGATCTACCCGTCGCCGGGCATGACTGATTCCGTCACGACGATCTACCTCGCCACGAACTGCACCGCGACGGCAACCGATCGCCACGGGCCCGAAGAAGACCACATGGAAGTCCTCCACGTCCCGCTGGTCGATGCGCTGGCGATGGTCGATCGAGGCGAGATCCGAGACGCCAAGACCGTCTCGGCCTTGCTGCTTGCCGACCGCCGGCTCCGAATTGCAGACGTTGGCTGACGCGATCCCTGATGACGGCTGGTGATGGCTGATGGCCCGCAACGAACTGCCGCTGCTCTATGAAGAGTTTCTGTCGTGGATGGTGGCCGAGAAGGGCAGATCGGCCAACACGTTGGCGGCCTACCGGCGTGACCTGACCTCGTACGCGGCGTGGCTGCAGAGCCGAGAGCGAACGGTGCTCACGGTGTCACACGCCGAACTCGTCGAGTTCGTGGGTGAACGTCGGGCATCCGATGCCGCGATGTCATCGATTGCGCGTCAGCTTGCCGCGATCAGGATGTTGCACAGGTATCTGTCGATCGAAGGGGATCGACCCGACGACCCGGCAGCCGAGCTGGAGGGGGTGCGTGTTCCCTCTGGCATACCGAAGCCGCTCGACGAAGCCCAGATCACCAGCTTGCTCGATGCCGTCATCGGGCACGACCCGCTCCATCACCGGGATCGTGCGCTCCTCGAATTGCTGTACGCCACCGGGGCTCGGATCTCCGAAGCCGTCGGCCTGTCCGTCGGCGACATCAACCTGAACGACCGACTCGTCATGCTCTACGGCAAGGGATCAAAGGAACGGTTGGTGCCATTCGGCGGCGCAGCGGCGCGGGCACTCGAATCATGGTTTGGGCGAGGCGGTCGCGAAAGCCTGGTTCCTGCGCAGTGGGAACGGCGCGACGATGCCGAGGCGGTGTTCCTCAACACCCGTGGCAGTCGGCTCACCCGCCAGGCGGCCTGGCTGATCGTCAAGAAGTACGGCGAGCGCGCCGGCATCTCCGAGCGACTGTCACCGCACGTGCTGCGTCATAGTTGCGCCACCCACCTGCTCGATCATGGTGCAGATCTGCGCGTCGTCCAAGAGATGCTCGGACACGCGTCGATCTCGACGACACAGATCTACACCCGCGTCAGCCAGGAACGTCTGTGGGACGTGTACCGCTCCGCGCATCCCCGCGCCACACTTGCCTGATGGCCAAACTCGTGTTCACACCGTCCGCGATGTGGCATCTCGTCGCTCGATTCGTCGGCTCGCTGCCGCCGACGCCGCCGGCACCGTCGGAGGAGGCCTGGGTCGACGACACGCTCCTCTCAGGAGAACGTGAGCTGTGGGTCCAGCTCAGCAACCAGGACCGCCGGCACAGTGCGCTCGTCGGGCGCCGCTTCGTGGAAGAGCGCCCGTCGGCCACGCCCGCCGAGATCCGCGGCGCCCTCCTGCACGACGTCGGCAAGATCGAGTGCCGCCTCGGTACATTCGGTCGCGTCGTCGCCACGCTCGTCGGGCCGCGCACAGCCCGGTTCGCGGCGTATCACGACCACGAGGCGATCGGCTCGCGCATGGCAGCCGAGGTCGGCTCGGAACCCGAGACGGTCGAGTTGATCGCAGGCGACGGCCCCGCTTTCGCCGCACTCGAGGCGTCCGACCGAGCCTGACTCAAGTGAGTCCTCACCAGTCGGTCGGGGCGTAGTCCTTCAAGAACTTGCCCCAGACATGGGAACCCGTGTTGAGGCCGTCGATGATCGGGTCCACGATGCGTGCTGCTCCGTCGACGATGTCGAGGGGCGGGTGGAAGCGATGCTCGGCGGTCTTGGCCTCAGCAACGGCAACGGGGTCTTCGTCGCTCACCCAGCCGGTGTCGACGCTGTTCATGTTGATTCCGGAGCCGTGGTAGTCGGTCGCCGAAGTCCGCGTCATCATGTTCAAGGCTGCTTTGGCCATGTTCGTGTGCGGATGCTTGGTGGTCTTGCGCGGTCGGTAGAACTGGCCCTCGACAGCGGACACGTTGACGATGTGCTTGTGATCGCCCGGCGTAGCTGCCATCAGGGACTTCAGTCGGGCATTGATGACGAACGGGGCGACGGCATTCACCAGTTGTGTCTCGATCAGCTCGACCGAGGAGACCTCGTCGAGTTGCAGCCGCCACGAATTGCGGCCCCGGAGATCGACCTGCTGCAGGTCGGCGTCGAGTTGGCCCGCAGGAAACAGGGACTCCACGGGCTGCAGATCATCGGCGACGAGCGGCACCTGGGACAACTCGGCAGCTCGAGACAACCCGGGAACCGCTGCACTCGCTGAGTGTTCCAGCGCGAAGGCGTTCGTGCCACGCAACGCCTCGTAGGAACCGACGAGATCGAGGACATGGCTCGGTAGTGCGTCGAGCGCAGCTGTTTCACTGTCCATCATGTGTTCGTAGAAGCCCGGTGGTCGGCGCACGGTCTGGCACGCATTGTTGATGATCCCGTCGAGCCGCGTGCGTGTGGCCAGGACATGGGAACAGAACGCCTCGACGCTCGGCGTGTGGCGCAGGTCGAGTCCGAAGACTTCGAGCCGGTCGCCCCACTCGGCGAAATCTGGTTCGGCGGCGTAACGCTGCGCAGCGTCGCGCGGGAACCGCGTTGCGACGATCAGTTCGGCGCCGCATCGGAGCAGCTTGATACCGGCTTGGTACCCGATCTTGACCCTGCCGCCCGTCAGCAGCACGACCATGCCCGTCATGTCGGCGAGTTCGCCGCGCTTGGCAAAGTTCACCTCGGCGCACGGTGGGCAGAGCTGGTCGTAGAAGTGGTGGACCTCTTGGTACCTGACCTTGCAGATGTAGCAGTGCTGCAACTCCAGCGTCTGCTGACCCGGGGGAGCGTCGGCGACGTCGATCTGGACATGGCCGGGCGGAGCGAACACATCAGGAGTGGTGAACACCTCTCGACTCCGCAACGTCCGAATGCCTGTCTCGGACAGCACGGCCTCGTCGCTGCGAATCCGGTCGGCGCGGCGTTGCTGTTGCAGCAATTTCGTCCGTCGGCGTCGGATCTCGGGATCCGGACAGAAGACGTCGCCGGCGGCGTTGAAGAACGCAGCCTTGTCCTCAGCGTCGAGGGAGTTGAGCAGTTCGGGCGCGGCGACGACGTCGCGCAGCCCGTCGAGGAGGGCGAGCAAGCGTTGGCGAACCTGCTCGTCAGCTGATGGTTCGGCCGTGTCCACGCCCGAAACCTACCGGCCCATGTGCGCGCTGAACCGCGCTGCTCACGTCAACAGGTGCATCGTCCGACGGTGGTTGACGACAGCACGGAGCACCATCCACGAGAGCAAGCCGACCCAGATGCCGGCGATACCCAGCGACGGCGTGAGGAGAACAGCCACGGCGATCGGTGTGACGGCAAGCAGGTAGACAAAGGACGCAATGCCGATGAAGCGGTAGTCGGCGGCGCCGATGAGGATGCCGTCGTAGGCGAACGCAGCCGCTCCAGGTGCCAGCATGACCGCCAAGATGATGAGGCCCGTGGTCGCTCGACCGATCACGTCGGGGTCGGTGGAGAACGCACGCGCAATGAGCGGAGACCCGGCGCCGATCAACACGGCGAGACCCGCAGCGAAGATGAGCGACAGACGGACGATGCGCCGCGCCAGTCCGGCGGCGTCGCTGCCTTCGACGTCTTGCTCCTCCCGGCCCAGCTCCTCAGCGACCAGTGTCTGGGCAGGTACGGCGAGCGCATCGAGCGTGAGGGCGAGGAACAGGAACATGGTGACGACGACCTGGTGGGCGGCCAGCGTCGGATCGTCCACTCGCGCGGCGATCGCCGTGGCACCGGTGAACACCGCAAGGATCGATCCGACCCGGAGCAGGAGATGTCGGCCCGCAGTGAGCAGCGGTGCCATCTCGGACCAGTTCGGGCGTCGTTGCGTTGCAGCGGCCACTCGATGCCGGATCACGACGACGAAGGCGGTCCCGGCGCCGACTTGCGCGATGACCGTCGACCAGGCGGCACCGGCGATGCCCATGTCGAAGCCGAACACCAGAATCACTTCGACGACGACATTGACGATGTTCGAACAGACGAGGATGACCAGCGGCGTACGGAAGTCAGATGCCCCACGCTGGATTCCCTGTGCAGCGAGTGACACCACGACGAACGGCACGCTCAGTGCAGCGATACGGAGGTACTCGACGGCGAACCCGAGGACCTCGCCATCGGCTCCCAGCGCGGAGCTCAGCGGCCGTGCGAGCACTTGGAGCAGCGGTACCGCGGTGATTCCGACCAGCGTTGCGAGCCAGAGGGCCTGAACCCCAACGTTCGCGGCCTGCGCAGCTTCCCCGGCGCCGAGTCGTCGGGCCACGCGTTCGGTCGTGCCGTAGGTGATGAAGTTGCTGCTGGCGATGACGAGCGACAGGATGGAGATGGCGATCGCCAGGCCGCCGAGTTGATCCGTGCCGAGCCGGCCGACAACTGCAGTGTCGACCAATCGGTACAGCGGCTCGGCGGCAAGTGTTCCGAGTGCGGGGAGTGCGAGTGCGACGACCCTCCGGTCGACCTCGTTCACGTCAGGCGTGCAGCATGCCGATATTGCCGTACGCGCGGTCCACGGTCTTCGCAGCGACCTCGCGGGCGCGCTCGGCGCCGATCCGCAGCAGCCGTGCAAGCTCGCCGCGATCCTCCATGAGTTCGAGGTAACGCTCCCGGATCGGGTCGAGAACAGCCAGAACGGCTTCACCGGTGTCGACTTTGAGGGCGCCGTACTGTTCGTAGTCCTCGGCAACAGCCTCCGGAGTCCGGTCGGTGACCGCCGCGTTGATCTCGAGCAGGCTGCTGACCCCCGGCTTGTTCTGGCGATCGAACCGCACGGAGTCAGGGCCGGTGTCAGAGTCGGTGACCGCCCGCTTGAACTTCTTCATGAGCGCCTTCGGCTCGTCGATGAGAGAGACGCATCCGGCATCGGACTCGTCCGACTTGGACATCTTGGACGTGGGGTCCTGCAGGCTCATGACTCGAGCGCCTGCAGCGGGCATCACTCCTTCGGGGATCACGAAGGTGTCGCCGAATCGGTGGTTGAACCGAATTGCCGCATCACGTGTGATCTCGATGTGTTGACGCTGGTCATCGCCCACCGGGACCTGATTCGTGTCGTACAGCAAGATGTCGGCTGCCATGAGTGCGGGGTACGTGAACAGGCCGCCGCTGATGAAGTCGTTCTTGTCGGACTTGTCTTTGAACTGGGTCATCCGTGACAGCTCGCCGTAGCTGACGGTGCATTCCATCACCCAGCCGAGCTGGTTGTGCTCTGGAACATGACTTTGGGCGAATACCGTGGCGACGTCGGGGTCGAGGCCGACGGCGAACAACATCGCAGCGGTCTTGAGCGTGGCTGCGCCGACGATGTTCGGCTCGTCGGTGACGGTCAGTGCATGGAGGTCGACGATGCCGTGGAATGCGTCGTTGTCGTGCTGTCCGGACACCCACTGGCGGAGCGCCCCCAGGTAGTTGCCGAGGTGGAGGTCGCCGGTCGGTTGGATGCACGACAGGACGCGTGGCTGCTGCTCGGAGTTCACGATGGTGACGATACCGCTCGTCCCCGTGCGCCTTCTGTATCGTTTCTCCCGATGGTTGATGTCGCGACACCGGTCTATGAGGGACCGTTCGATCTGCTGCTGCAGCTGATCCTCAAAGAACAGGTCGACATCTACGAGATCAACCTGTCCACGATCGTCGATGCCTACCTCGTCGAACTCGAACGGCTCGCCGAACTCGACCTGGACATCGCCACGAGCTTCTTGCTCATCGCTGCGACTCTCGTCGACCTGAAAGCCCGTCGCCTGCTGCCCAACAGCGGTGACATCGATCTCGACGACGAACTCGCACTGTGGGAAGAGCGCGACATGCTGCTCGCCCGGCTGCTCGAAGCCAAGACGTTCAAGGACGTGGCCGGGGTCTTCGCACGGCTCGCCGACGACGCGGACAAGACGTTTCCGCGCGTCGTCGGCCCGGACGAACGCTTCGACAGCGTCCTGCCGGACATGCTCGAAGGAACGACGCTCAAACGATTCCAGAACGCTGCGATCAAAGCGCTCACGCCGCGGCCGAAGCCTGTCGTCGACCTCTTCCACGTCAATCCGATCAAGATCACCGTCGCAGACGCCGTCGCCGAACTCCTCGACGAGTTGCCCCGCGCCGGCAAGATCTCCTTCAGACGACTGACGTCGCAGTTCGCCGACCGAATCGATGTCATCGTCCGCTTCCTGGCACTCCTCGAACTGTTCAAACAGGGTGCCATCGAGTTGGAACAGCCCGAACGATTCGGCGACATCGACGTCGTCTGGGTCAGCGGCGACGACTTCGACTCCGATGACATCCTGATCGACTCCTACGAGGGCTGACATGACCGAATTTCCACCGCCCGACGTGACTGACCGCGTCGCGGAGCACAAGCGAGCGATCGAGGCCATTGTGCTCGTCGCCCATGATCCCGTGCCGGTCGACCTGATCGCGCAACTCCTGGAACAGCCCTCATCGCTGGTCGACACCTGGTGTGACGAGATCGCTGAGAGCTATGTCGCTGGGGGTCACGGCTTCGAGTTCGTGCGCGTCGCCGGCGGATTCCGCTATCAGACCGCAGCGGACCTGACACCGTATGTCGAGCGCTTCCTGTTGCACGATCAGCGGGCGCGGTTGTCCGGCGCGGCACTCGAAACGTTGGCCATCGTGGCGTACAAGCAGCCGATCTCGCGTGCCCAGGTCGGCGCAATCCGCGGCGTCGACCCCGATGGTGTCCTGCGCACCCTGCAGGCTCGGGGCTACATCGACGAAGTCGCCCGCGACGACGGCCCCGGTCAGGCGATTCTGTTCGGAACCACGTCGAACTTCCTCGAGAAGCTGGGCCTGGAATCGCTCGACGACCTCCCGGCAATCGCCGAGTTCATTCCCGGCGCCGATGTCGTGGAACTGCTCGAACACGGCTTACGCGTCACTCCCGAGATCGATGTGGCGCCAACCGCCGTGCCTGATGCCGTGCCGGACGAGTCGGTGCCCGACGGCCCGGTGCGCGATTACCCGGTGCCCGAAGCGGAATCGTGACGAACGACGGCGAGTTCGAGCCGCCGCTCTGGGAGCAACTCGCCGAGCAGAACGCGACACTGCACCAGGGCATCCGGCTGCAGAAGGTGCTGGCCTCCACGGGGTGGGGCAGTCGGCGCGTCTGTGAGGAACTGATCGCAGAGCAGCGAGTGACGGTCAACGGCGAGGTTGCGATCCTCGGCCGACGCGTCGATCCGGACAGGGACCTCGTCGAGGTGGACGGGGCACCCATCGGTGTCCGCCCGGGCCTCGTGTACTACCTGCTCAACAAGCCGGCGGGAGTCGTCACGACCAGCAAGGACACGCATGGCCGACCAACGGTCGTCGAACTGGTTCCCGACGAGCCACGAGTGTTCTCCGTCGGTCGCCTCGATGCTGAAACCGAAGGCCTGCTGCTGCTCACCAATGACGGTGATCTGGCGAATCGCATCGCGCATCCGTCCCACGGAGTCGACAAGGAGTACCTCGCCGAAGTCGACGGTGGGGCCGTGTCACCCGGCCAGCTCCGTCGGCTCCGTGACGGAATCGAACTCGACGACGGCATCACCGCACCGGCACGTGTCTCGCAGCCCGAACCGGGTCTGCTGCGCCTGACGATCCACGAAGGCCGCAACCGTCAGGTTCGACGGATGTGCGACGCCGTCGGTCATCCGGTCACCCGTCTCGTCCGGACCCGCGTCGGTCCGCTGACAGATCGGTCCCTCGCACCCGGGGCGTGGCGCGAGCTGTCATCGGCCGAGCGCCGATCCCTCACCGAAGCCGTGGCCGAAAGCGCGCAGCAGTACGATCAGCGGTCGTGAACGCCCCGACCCCCGACCCCGTGCAACGCCGCGCCAATGTGATCGGCCTCGGGCTGATCGGTGGCTCGATCGCGCTGGCACTCCACGCGCAGGGCTGGAACGTCGCCGGCGATGACGCACGCGAGCACACCTTGGCCACTGCGCTCGAGCGCGGTGTCATCGACTCCGCCGGGTTGGACCCCGATGCCGAGATCACCTTCGTCGCCGTCCCCGTCCTGGCCGTGGCCGACCAGGTCAAGCGCGCACTCAGCGAGACGACTGGACTCGTCACCGACGTCGGCAGTGTCAAGGGCCCGGTCTGTCGGGCCTACGACGACTCCCGGTTCATCGGCGGTCATCCGATGGCCGGAAGCGAGTTCGATGGTCTCGACGGGGCCCAGGCCGACCTGTTCAACAGCGCAGTGTGGGTGCTGACACCGTTGGAAGCCAGCGATGACGGGACGTTTGCACGGGTGAACAGTGTCGTCGCGTCGCTGGGAGCCGACGTGGTCGCGATCAGCCCGGAGCGACACGATCAACTGGTCGCTGTGGTCAGCCACGTTCCGCACCTGACGGCGGCGACCTTGATGGGCATGGCCAGTGAACGTGCCGAGGAGCATGCCGCACTGCTCCGCCTCGCTGCGGGTGGCTTTCGTGACATGACCCGTGTGGCAAGCGGCCAACCGGACATCTGGATCGACATCTGCTCGGAGAACCGACTCGCCATCACCGAGTCGCTCGGCGGTTTGATCGACGGTCTCAGCGACATCCGCGACGCAGTCGCCAACGAGGACCACGATGGCCTCCGCGCCAAGCTGCAGGCGGCGCGCGAGGCCCGCTCCAATCTGCCCTCCAGAGTCGTCCACCCCGAGGAACTCGCCGAAGTCAGGATCCCGATTCCCGACCGCGCCGGCGCAGCAGCGGAGGTCTTCACCCTCGCCGCCGAGCTGGGTGTCAACATCGCCAACTTCGAAGTGGTCCACGTTGCCGAGAGCAATCGCGGTGTCGCGGTCGTCCTGATCGACGACACGCAAGCCGATATCTTCCGCGGCGGTCTGATCGCACGTGGATTCCGACCGTCAGTGCAGTTGCTGTCATGACCGAGTCCTGCCGTGTTCGCCGGGCCGATGGGCCGGTCATTGCCGATGTGGCGGTTCCACCGTCGAAGAGCATCGCCAATCGTGCGCTGATCTGCGCTGCCCTGGCCGACGGTGAGAGCGAGATCACCGGCGTCGCCCCGGGTGACGACACCGCAGCGATGCTCGACTGCCTCGATCGTCTCGGCGTGCCGATCGCAGTGTCCGAACGCAACGGCCACCTCGTCGGTGCCGTGATCGGCAACGGTGGCGACCTGCCGGCGGGGCCGATCACCCTGCCAACGCGACTCGCGGGGACGACGTCACGGTTCATCACCGCCCTTGCGTCGATCGGGCCCGGTCCGTACCTCGTCGACGGCGACCCGCCGTTGCGATCTCGGCCGATGGGGCCGTTGCACGACTCGCTGAGAGCCCTTGGCGGTCACCTCGAATCGAGCGAAGAGCCCGGTCATCTTCCGGTCACCGTGACCGGCCCGCTGCGCGGCGCCGACGCCGTGGTGATGCCCGGCAACGTGTCGAGTCAGTACGTCTCGGCACTGATGCTCGTCGCCCCGTACATTCGACGCGGTCTCCGTCTCGGGTTGTCGACGTCGCTGGTGTCGCGGCCGTACGTCGAGATCACCCGGGCGGTGATGTCCGCTTTCGGGGCAGACGACGTCGAACTCGCCGATCGCCGGATCCATGTCGGCGAGGGTGGCTACTTCGGCGTCTCCTACCGTGTCGAGCCCGATGCATCGTCAGCGAGCTACCCGCTCGCGGCGGCGGCGATGGCCGGGGGAGCGGTGTGCGTCCGGGGCCTCGGGGTCGACGCGATGCAGGGCGATGCCCGTTTCGTCGACGTCCTCGTCGAGATGGGCTGTACCGCCACCGTCAGTTCCCAAGACACCGTCGTCATGCGCCGCCGGGACACGCCGTTGCGTGGCGTCGAGGTCGACATGGCCGACATCTCCGACCTCGTTCCGACCATGGCGGTCGCTGCGACACAGGCAGTCACGCCGACCCGGATCACCGGCGTCGGGTTCATCCGGAAGAAGGAAAGTGATCGGCTCGGCGACCTCGCCGCTGAACTCGCGAAGACGGGCGCAAACGTGCGTGTCGAAGACGATGGGTTACTGATCACGCCGACCGATCTACTGCAGGGCGCAACGCTGGACACCCATCACGATCATCGGTTGGGCATGGCGTTCGGCATCTTGGGATTGGTGGTCGACGGCATCGAAGTGAACGATCCCGGCGTCGTGTCCAAGAGCTGGCCGGGCTTCTGGGATTCCCTCGACGCAATTCCAGCTCGCGCTCAATGAGTCCACGGCGGTGAACGAAGAACGGCGCCGGATCGCAGCCTTCGACGTCGACGGCACGCTGACGACCCGGGACTGCGTGGTCCCCTTCTTGCGTCGCGTCGCCGGAACGCGGTCGATCGTGTTCGACATCGCACGCCACGCGAATGTGACCGGACCAGCGGTCTTGCGGAGAGATCGTGACACGTTGAAGGCACTGTCGGCTCGGTCGGCCTTCAGTGACCGCCGAGTGACCGATGTCGGACGTCACGCAGCAGCATTCGCCCGGATGGTGCACGCAACCTGGCTGCGCATCGACACGGTTGATCGCCTCCGTCAGCATCAGGCCGCGGGAGACGCCGTGGTGCTCGTGTCGGCATCGTTCGAGGTCTACCTCCGTCCACTCGGCGGTCTGCTGGGCGTCGACGGTGTCTTGGCGGCACGACTCGAGGTCGGTGACGATCACCGGTACACCGGTGAGTTGCAGGGCTCGAACTGCCGCGGCCCGGAGAAGGTCCGCCGATTGCACGCCTGGCTGGACGAATTCCACGACGACGTCGGAGGTCGACACGGAGTGCACCTCACGGCCTACGGTGACTCGGCCGGCGACCGCGAACTGCTGCTCGACGCCGACGAAGCTGTCTTCGTCGGCGCTCGTCGTCCCGCGTGGCTACCCGACCCGGGCGAGCCGTCGTCGTGATCGCAGGGCTGATCCGCACCGCTCGGCCCAGGCAGTGGGTCAAGAACGTGCTGGTCTTCGCCGCGCCCGGTGCAGCCGGCGTCCTGTTCCAGGCCCGCGAGTTGGTCCTGAGCGTCCTGGTCTTCGTCGCATTCAGCTGCGCATCGACGGCCGTGTACTTCTGGAACGACCTCGTCGACGTCGAAGCGGATCGCCGCCACCCGACCAAGCGTCGTCGTCCCATCGCATCTGGCGACGTGTCGATCAAGGTCGCTGTGGGCGTGGGCGTGGTGATGCCCGCGGTGGCGGTTGGCCTCGCAGGTCTCACGGGCCGTTGGGAGACCACGGCCGTGGTCGCGGTGTATCTGCTGATCAACCTGGCCTACAACCTCGGCCTCAAGCGCGTGCCGGTGATCGATCTCGTGGTGGTTGCCTCTGGATTCGTGCTGCGCGCCGCGGCTGGAGCAGTCGCCGTCGATGTCCCGATGTCGCGCTGGTTCGTGCTCTGCACCACGTTCGGTTCGTTGTTCATCGTCGCCGGCAAGCGGTACGCCGAACTCAACGAGGTGGGTAAAGGCGCCGGCACCCGTTCCACACTGGACGTGTACTCGGTCGGCTATCTGCGCATCGTGCTGTCGATGAGCTGCGGCGCGGCCCTGGTCAGCTACTGCGTCTGGGCCTTCGAGACCAGTGCCGAGGCCACCTCGGTCGGCCGCCTCGACCTACCGTTCTATGAGTTGTCGATCGTGCCGATGCTCACTGCGCTCCTGCGCTACCTCCTGGTGCTCGAACACGGTGGCGGCGGTGCCCCCGAAGAGGTGTTCGCGCGAGATCGCGTGCTGCAGCTGCTCGGCCTGAGCTGGATCGTCATCTACGGCATCGCCGTCTACGCTGGCTGACCCGATGGGAGACGTGCAACTGCTCAGTGGCTGGGGCCGCACCTCGCCGACGTCGGCCACCGTCGAGTCCGTTGGGGCGGCATCGATCGGCGACGTGGCGGTTGGCCCGCGCGGAGCGATTGCACGCGGTCTCGGGCGCTCGTACGGCGACCCGGCGCAGAACGGTGGCGGCACGGTCATCAGGCTGCAACCGTCGGCGAACCCGATCTGGATCGACGACGACCCTGCCACCGCGACCGCCACGGCCACGGTCGATGCCGGCGTCAGCTTCGACGAACTGCTGCGTCGCCTCGTACCGAACGGTTTCTTCGTGCCGGTGACCCCGGGAACCCGATTCATCACGGTCGGCGGGGCCATCGCCAGCGATGTCCACGGCAAGGGGCATCACGCCGACCTCACTTTCGGCCACCACGTCGAGACGCTCGATCTCGTCCTTGCGGACGGTTCGCAACGCACGATCAGCCCGACGACCGACGCCGACCTGTTCTGGGCGACGATCGGCGGGATGGGTCTCACCGGCGTGATCACTCGGGCGACCTTCCGGCTGCTGCGAATCGAGACCAACCGCTGCCTGGTCTACACGCAACGATTGAACGACCTCGATGCGCTCCTCGCGGCCATGACGGCCAGCGAAGCCGAGCATCGGTACTCGGTCGCGTGGATCGACCTGGCGACCAGGGGGTCGACGGTCGGACGCTCGATTCTCGAGGTGGGCGACCATGCCACCCTTGGCGATCTGGCCGATCATGCACCGAAAGCGCTCGACGACCCACTCCGATTCGACCCTGGGTCGCTGGCCTCGGTTCCACGGGTGCCGAAGGTGATGCATCGGCCGGCGGTGCGCGCCTTCAACGAACTCTGGTTCCGCAAGGCTCCCAGGCAGCACACCGGTACGCCCACGCTGACCGGCTTCTTCCATCCTCTCGATGGCGTCGGCGATTGGAATCGGCTGTACGGAGCGAGCGGCTTTCTGCAGTACCAGTTCGTCGTCCCGTTCGACGCGGTCGACACCCTTCGCGAAATCGTCGACCGAGTTGTCGCCAACGGCAACGCCAGCGCGATCTCGGTGTTGAAGCGCTTCGGAGCTGCCAGTGGGGCGATGTTGAGCTTTCCCAAGCCTGGCTGGACGCTGACCTTCGACCTCGCAGCAGGCGTTGCCGGGCTCGGTCCGCTTCTGGCCCGGCTCGACCAACTCGTCGTCGACGCCGGAGGCCGGCACTACCTCGCCAAGGACGCCCACACCACGCCGGAAGTGATTCGCTCGGGATACCCACGACTCGACGAGTGGAAAGCGGTGCGGCGCTCGGTCGACCCGAATGGTCATTGGGCCAGCGACCAGGCCCGTCGACTCGACCTGCTCTGAACCTGACCAGCTCTGAACCTGACCTGCTCTGAACCTGATCGGAACCCTGATGAACAACGCCGTGAACCAACCCCAAACCGTCGTCGTGCTCGGAGGCAACAGCGACATCGCCCACGCCATCGTTGCAGCGCTCGACTCACCTGCCCTGCGGACCGTCGTACTCGGATGTCGGGCACCCGAGGCGGTCCAGACGGCCAGCCGGACGGCGGCGTTGCGTGCCGACGTCGCCGGAGCGACGGTCGAAGTGCGACCGTTCGACGCAACCGATCACGGCGGACACGCCGCGTGGCTGCAGTCCGTCGCAGACGATCATGGTGACGTGGACATCGTGATCCAGGCGTTCGGACAACTGGGTGCCGACGCTGCCGACGACCCGGGTGCTGCCGCAGCACTGGTCGATGTCAACCATGGGGGTGCAGTCAGTTCGGGGTTGGCGGTTGCCGAGCGGTTTCGGACCCAAGGGCACGGCGTGCTGATTGCTCTGTCGAGCGTGGCAGGCGTCCGAACGCGAGCCTCGAACTTCGTGTACGGGTCGACCAAGGCAGGTCTCGACGCCTTCACGACCGGCCTCAATCATGCATTGCACGGCACTGGCGCCCGTGTGATGACGGTCAGGCCGGGCATGGTCCGCACGTCGATGACCGAGGGAATGGACGACGCACCGTTCACCGTCGATGCCAGCGACGTCGCTGCAGCAACCGTCAAGGGCCTCGCCAAGAACAAGTCCGTCGTCTGGGCACCCGGCAAGCTGCAGGGTGTGTTCGGTCTCCTGCGTTTCGCTCCGGACGTCGTCTGGCGTCGACTCGACCGCTGAACGGTTCAGCGATCCCGACGGCTGAAGGGCCGTAACAGCCGATTGAGCGCAGCATCGGACATCTTGAACTTGCGCTTGACGACGTCGTACGCGGCCAGCGCCTTCTTGTCCAGGTAGATGCCGTACTTGCGGGCACCGTCGCCAGGACGTGCGCGATAGTCGGTGGGCTTCGCGAGCGGGTTGGTCTCTTCGGTGAAGTAGTAGAGCGCAAGGGATTGGCGGGCCACACCGTCGGGGAACTGCAGCGGCTCCGGGTGCCCGTGATATGACGTCTCGTCGGTCGTGAACAGCAGCATCCGGTTGCCGAGCGGAGCCACACGAGTCTCGCATCGCGCCATGTCTGCGGACCAGAACTCGAGTTCGCCACCCCAGTCCGGTTGCCATTCGGCGTTGAGGTACAGCAACAGATTGATGCGTCGCCGCCAGTTGTCGATCTGGTGATGCGCGGTGAAGTCGGCGTGGACGTTGAGAAAGCCGTTGCGGTAGCTGCGATGCAGCCCGCCGCCGTCGAGACTGGTGTCTGCCTGCAACTGGTCGAAGCCGGTCAGATCACTCAGCCAAGCGGTGAAGCGATCACTCGCCAACACCTCGGCGAGCTCCTGCACGGTCGGACCCCAACTGTCGGTGTCGGTGTTGGAGTACTTGCGTTCGTTGTAGTGCAGGTAGCTGTTCCACCGCTCGTTCGACATGGCATCGAGTTCGGCATACACCTTCGAGATCGCCGCGGCATCGACGATGTCGTCGAGGACGATGTGCGGGAAGGGAGTAGCTGATGCGTACTGCGCCTGGAGTTCGCCGATCCGGAGTTCGAGATCGTCGAGATCGACGAGGTCGGCCGCAGCCCGCCCGGGAATCGTTTCACTCGACGACATCGCTGCGTACGGTACCGGACCGGCCGACGAGAATTCCCGAACCCGTTCGATGGCTCAGTATCATCGTGACCGTGACGGCGACGGAGCGCGAACCATCGATCGGCATCCTCGTCGTGGCGTACAACGCGGAGCAGCATCTCGAGCGCACACTCGATCGGATCCCGGCAGATTTCATCGGCCAGATCCAGGAGGTCTTCGTCTGCGACGATGCCAGTTCCGACGACACGTACCGCGTCGGGGTCAAGTACCAGGAGAGCGGACGGGGCCTGCCGATGCGCATTGTCCGTCACCCGGTCAACCTCGGCTACGGCGGCAACCAGAAGTACGGATATCGGTGGGCGATCGAAGCGGGTCTCGACATCGTGGTGATGCTGCATGCCGACGGCCAGTACGCCCCTGAGCACCTCCCGGACATGATCGCTCCGATCGCCGATGGCGCGGCCGACGCAGTCTTCGGTTCACGCATGATGGAGCGCGGGACCGCGCTCGACGGGGGTATGCCCAAGTACAAATACCTCGGCAATCGAGTCCTCACGACCTGGCAGAACAAGATGGCGGGCACGAGCCTCACCGAGTGGCACAGCGGTTACCGCGCCTACTCGGTGAAGGCGCTGGCGGACGTACCGTTCCAGCAGAACTCCGACGGCTTCGACTTCGACACCGAGATCATCGTGCAGATGATCGAGTCGGGTGCACGCATTGCCGAAGTGCCCATTCCCACCTACTACGGCGACGAGATCTGTCATGTGAACGGGTTGCGGTACGCCTGGGACGTGTCCAGGCTCGTCGGCCGCTACCGGATGCACAAGATGGGTTTCGGCACGGGCAAACTGGCCTTCGCGTCCGATTCCTACGAGATGAAACCCGACCCCGAGTCGTCGCATGGCAAGTTGCTCGACTGGCTGGCAGATCGCGAGCCGCTCAAAGTGCTCGACCTCGGTTGCTCGGACGGGTCGCTCGGTCAGCGGATCGGGTCACTCGGCCACCATCTGACCGGGGTCGACGTCGAAGCACTCGACGGCGTCGTCGACCGACTCGACGATTTCATCGTCGCCGACCTGGATCAGGGCATTCCTGACACGATCGAAGGCACCTACGACCTGATCCTGTGCGCCGACGTGATCGAGCACATCCGTCGGCCGGACCTGCTGCTGCGTGATGCCGAGCGACTCCTTGCGCCTGGCGGGTCGCTGATTGCCAGCATCCCGAACTTCGGGCACTGGTACCCGCGAATGCGTGCTGCGCTCGGCCTGTTCGACTACGACCGGCGGGGGATTCTCGACAGCACCCATGTCCGGTTCTTCACGCGCCGCAGCTTCGAGCGACTCGTCACCGAGTGCGGCTACGCCGTGATTCGACGCGACGCCACCGGCCTTCCGCTCGATGTCGCCAACCGTGGCGCTGCCGCTGGGCAGGAGCCGGTCAGTCGATTCAGCCTGCTGGGCACGGTCGATCGAGGGGCGGTCGCCGTCCGCCCGCAGCTGTTCGGCTATCAGTTCATCTACGAACTCACCCCAATCCGCTGAGACTCAACACGGGTCGGCAACGGGTTGGGCCACGAGGCTCAACCCGTCGACGTCGCTGCCGTCACTGAACCACGTCGTCTGCCCGCTGGGCCCGTACAGCGAACGGGTGAAGACGTGTCCGTACCCGATCGCCTTGCCGTTCACGTCGAAGGAGAGGACTTTGCGAACAGGATCCGAGGTGATGGCAAGGGTGAACGAGCCGCCGGGCTCCACACGGTCGAACACGTAGGGAACCGTGCCGTTCGCGTCGGTGAGGTCGATGCCAACGGTGCCGTCGCGCACCGCGAGTACGACGGTGAAGGCGTCGACGCTGCCATCCGATGTCGGCTCGACACTTGCCAGTTCAGCGACGTCCGTCGAGACGGCAGCAACGTCGGATGTCGTGTCCACGGTGTACACGCGGCGGAAGTCGTTCGGGCCGTAGCCGAGACTCAACCACGGATCGACCTGCTCGCCGGTCGAGTAGTACGCCGCGGCGCAGTCGCCGAGCACGACGATTGCGCCCGCCGGCGGGGGAGCGTCACGCTCGAATTCGAACGCCGAGGCGTCGGCGCGCCGATCCGTCGTGGTCCAGACGTCGCCGCGGCCCTGGAGGTCGGCGTACTCGGCGATGTCACCGTCGTAGCCGGTCTGATACGACGCTGCGAGTGCCAACGAGCCCGAGACGACCACAGACCAGGCAGCGATCAAACCGACGCCCACGCGGCCGATGCGCGCCGCACTCGTCTTTATTGCGTTGAGGCGAGCGACGCCGAAGATTGCGAACGGCAGCAGGAGCGGAACGAAGTCTGCGAGGTAGCGGGGAGCGATGAACCCCCAGATCAACAGTGCTGCGACCGCCGGTGCGCCGGCGGCACCCAGGACAGCGATGTGGCGCGCGCTGGCGCCGGCACCGGCATCAGGTTCGGTCTCGGGCCGCGGGCGGCGAACGAGCAGCACGAGCACCGACCAGAGCCCGATCATCGCCGGAACGACCAGGATCGGTGTGCTCGTGAGCAGGCTCGGGGTGCGATAGGTGATGTCGTGGATCGCTCCGCCGAACACCGTCGGAATGTGCGCAGGGGCCTCGAAGTACGGGAAGCGTCCGGTGATCCACAACCCGTCAGGGCGCAGGTAGGCGAGCAGGTTGGACGGCAGGTATCGAACGTCGACGTAGTCGCCACCGGAGTACTCGAGCATACGCATCCGGTGGGCATCGAACATGCTCAGCCCTTGCGCTTGCATCGGTGGCCCGAAGGGGCGGCCGAACCGGATCATGTTCGGAATGATCAAGACGAATCCGGCGAACGCAACGATGGCCCCGAGCCTGACATCGCGCCCGACGGCGGAGCGGGAGCGCGCCGCTCGGATGGCACGAACGGCCACGATGACACCGGTGACCATGACGCAGCCCAACCCGAGCGTCGGACGATTCAGCACGGTCAGCAGCAACGCCGCGCCGAGCAAGATCTGATTGGTCCGTGACGAGGCATCGAGTTCCCGGTAGAGCCGGTACTGGAACCACACGCACGATGCAACCCCCCACATGATCGCTTCGCTGAAGACCCAGACCGGGCCGGCGAGGACGAACACGGGCGTCCCGAGCGCCACGCCGACCTTCCAGATTCGCCAGAGAGACGACCTGGAGGTCGGTGACGGGCCGGTCTCGCCGGTCAGGACGTGGTCGGTGAGCGACCAGGCTGCGTACACGAACAGGCACCAGGCGGCAAACGACGACAACAGTGTCACGTCGCCGAAGAATCGGTCGGTGACGGCCTCGACCGGCAGCCTGAGCAGTGAGGGGAACAGGCCGAAGTAGAGCTGGTCCTTGCCGTCGACGACGAAGGCTTCGAGCCCGATGACGTCCTTGTCGAGGGCCATGTCGCCGCGCAGCAACGCTCGAGCCTGGTAGTCGAAGAAGTGGGCGAATGCGGCGTTGTCGAACTGCGTGCGACCGAAGCCGTCGGTGAGCCTCGTCGCCACGGCGAGGTACACCGCTGCACAGGCTGCGAACCAGACCTGATCGGAGCGGTTCTTCATCGTGGCGAATCGGGTGCCAATCGATCACACCACGGGGTCTCGACGCCCACCGGGTCGATTTGCATCCCGGCGACGTCACCGGGGGAGACGAACGAAACGAGCGGGTCGGGCGAGTCGTACAACGGGTCCATGTCGAAGTGGCCGTACAGGATGTTCTGACCGTTGCGTTCGACGAAGAAGTTGCGACGATATCGCTCGAAGGTCACGGCGAAGTCAGTTGCGCCGGTGAGCGGCATCTCGAGTTCGTCGATGGTGATCAAACCGAAGTTGTCGACCATGATCAGGGAATACTCGATGACTCCTTTGTCGGTGAGCAGCCGATCGACGCGGTACTGCAGTTCGAAGAAGTAGGCACCGGGCTCACCTGACTCAGCGAGGCTGACGACGTTGAACTCGGCGCCCTCGGTGATGCGGTCCGTCGGTGTCATCGTGAAGGTCGATCGCCAGTCGCTCTCGCCGTACTCGACGTTGAGCCAGGTGTCGACGGGTTCTCCGTTCGAGTAGTACAGCGCCTCGCAGTCGCCGATCACCGCCAACGACTTGGGAGCGACCGGGTCGTCGCGGTCGTACTGCAACGTCTCGACGCGTGCGGTGCGCTCTGCAGGCGACGAGCCGATCACTGCAGCGACGGCGTCCTCGGCTGCGAGCAATCGTTCGATACCGACCGCATCGTCTCCGGCACTGAAGTTGTATCCGACCGAGATCGCCGTGTTGGCGACGATGGACCAGGCAACGAGCGCGACGCCAGCGACGGCACCAGCGGTACGCAACGTGGCCGCGGTCGCGTCGAGCCGCTCGGTCTGGTCACGGTCACGGTCACGGTCACGGTCACGGTCACGGAACAGCCAGGCGAGGCCGATGGCGGACAGCAGCAGCATGCCGGGAAGGAAGTCGGTGAGGTACCGGGTCGCGATGTAGCCCCAGCCGGCGACACCGCCAGCAGCGAGCACGCCTGCGGTGACCGGGGCCGAGACGTGCCACAGACTCGGTCCGCGGAGCTTCGTGATCAGGACGAACACTCCCAACAGCGACGCGAGGAACAGCAGCGGGTTGGTCGCCGTGACGCTCGCGGTTCGATACGTGGCGTCGTAGAAGGAGTCGCCGAAGACGTGCGGCACCGCCTGCGGTGGTGACACGAACGGGAACGTCGTCGACAGGTCGACGCCGTTGGGTTTGAAGTAGGCCCACACGTTGGAGGGGATGAACTCGGCTTGGAAGTACTTGCCGTCGTTGACTCGGAGCATCTCGGCACGATTCGCGTCGACGGTACTGAAGACCTGCGCCTCCATCGGAATGCCGAACGGGCGACGGAATTTCGCGACGTTGACCGCAACCGTGGCGACGAAGGCCGCACCGAGCCACGCACCGAGTCGCACCACGTTGGTGCGCGGCGCGGTGCGCCGCAGTGTGACCACGGCAAGCAGCATCAGGACGCCGAGCATCCCGGCGTATGCGGTGGTCGGCCTGTTGAGGACCACTGCCAGCAGCACGATGCCGATCATCCAGATCCGGCGCGGGTCCATGTCCTGAAAACGCAGCATCTGGTTGAGTAGCGTGAGGAAGAGTGCCGCACTCCACAGGTGGGCCTCGTGATAGACCCACGGAACAGCGAGCAACGTCAAGATGACGGTGCCGGTGGCGACCGATGCCCTCCAGCCGAGGCGAACCCAACGCGGGATCGCTCCCGCCGAGGGAGCGACCAGGGGCGTGACGATGTCGAGCATCTTGATGGCCTGGACGTAGAACAGCAGCGTTCCAGCGAGCAGCGAGATCGTGGTGACCCGGCCGTCCAGCACGCCGAGTGCAACGAAGGGGAGACGCACGAAGGCGAGCAGCGGACCGAAGTACATGTAGTCGGCGCCGTCGCGGACGAAGGCTTCGATGCCGAGTTCGCCCTTTTCCAGGGCCAGCCGACCCTCGAGGAAGGACCGAGCCTGGGATTCGAAGAAGTTCGAGAAGGTACGGCCGGAGAACGGCGTGCGCAACGGGTTGAACGTCCAGGCCGTCGCCACGGCGACACACAGAAACGCGACCGCAGCGTCGATGACCCGTTCGGTGGTCCTCATCCGGCGATGCTCGTCTTGGTCATCGTCCTGCCGAGAACAGCAGTCGAGGTCACGGAATCGCCCCGAAGACCCCGTAGAGACCGGTGAGCACAGCGAGCCCGGCGCAGCACAACCCGAGCATCAGGTACCAGGTCGTGGTGGCGATGCTCACATCGGCATCGGCTGCGGCCGGTTTCGGCTGCGGCCACCATGCCGCGACGGCGATGAACAGGGGAAAGACCGCCAGGACGAAGCGCGGCCGCGCTGTCACGGTCTCCGGGATCAGCATCAGTGCGGTCACGATCGCGCTGTACGCGATCCAGGGGAGTGGCACGTGTCGTTTCCAGGCAGCGAAGACCATGATCAACAGCGACATCAGTGACAGTGCCGTGAGGGCCTTGGCCGGAGAGTCCAGAGGGCTGGTGAGGAAGCCGATGGTGCTGGTGACCGCAGTGGCACCGAAACTCGTGCCTTCTGACCACGCCTCGCGCTGGACGCGGAACCAGGCGCCGCGTTCACCTGCCTGGGCGTCGACGAAGAGCTGGAATCCGACGAATCCGACCGGCGCCAAGGCAACAGCGACGAGCGATGTCCAATCACGGCGCCGGCGAATCGCGAGCGCTGCGGCGACGAGGCAGGCGCCGATGAGTGCGACGCCGTTCGGACGGGTCCCGGTACCGACTGCTGCGGCGACACCCGCAAGGAGCCAACGTTCCTCGACCAGAAAGAGCAGGCAGAGTGCGGCGAGCACGATGAACGTTGCCTCGGCGTAGGCGAAGGACAGCACGTAGCTGCCGGGGAACAGCGCGTACAAGGTCATCGAACGGGTCGCGACGGCATTGGAGAACAGTCGGCGGGCAAGCAATCCGACCAGGACGACAGACACGGCACCGAGCACGAAGTTGGTGAACAACGCTGCCAGCGTGTCGCCACCCGGCAGGACGAAATCGACGGCGCGGATCAGCCAGGGATACACCGGGAAGAACGCTGCGCGCGCTTCGAGCTGGTCAAAGGTGATGTTGGCGGGGATGTTGTCCGGATACCCGCTGCGGGCCAGTTCCAGGTACCACCTCCCGTCCCACGACGTCAGCACCCCGATGATCGACGTCGCAGCGCTCTGCTCCGGATCGGTCGCGACGCCGTCTGCGATGTCCTGGCGTGTGTCGACCACGAGCTGCGCTGAACGAACGGCCGCTCCGGCAATGACACACAGCCGGCTGACGATGTAGGCGACGAGACCGGCGATGACGGAATGACGGAAGCCCCGGTCGCGAAGATCTGTCGCGATGGAGCGTGCGGGAGGTGCTGCGAAGTCCGTCAGTACAGCGGAGCGTTCGCGACGAGCAACCGTCTTCAACCGTCGGGTGACGGTCGCGGCGTTGACTTCGGGATCGCGCACGGGGACGGACCGGCTCACCATGCGTGCATCGGCAGGATGCGCTGTTTGGGGCCGAACCTCGGCGCACCGGACCCGTGGAGAGCCACCATGCGCACCACGCGTCCTCGTTGACCGGCGTATGGCTCGAGGAGTTGCAGCATCCGTTCGTCGGTCGCCCGCGGCTCGTTGGCGAGGTTGAACGCAACCATGTTCTTGAGGTGGTAATCACCGACCGCCACCGCATCGGCATCACCGAGCGCGGGTCCGAGGACGGACCCAATCGTCCACTGCCCGACACCGGGAATGAGACGCAGCTTGGCTGCAACCTCGGCCGGACCGTCGAGCGCCCACCGCCAGAACTTCGACGCATGCCGCGCGACAGCGATCAGTGGCTCGGCGCGTTTGCGCTCGATGCCGAGTGGGTGGAACCACCAGCTCGGCTGGTGCTCGAGGGCATCGGGATGCGGCGGAAGGGCGAGTCCGGTGAAGGGTCCGGGGGCCGGTTCGCTCAGCTCGAAACAGAGCCTCCGCCACTGACGGTGGGCTTCGACGATGGTGATGCGCTGTTCGATGATCGTCGGGAGGAGCTCGTGAAAGAGATCGCCGCTGGCGCCGAGACGGAGGTGACGATGTGCTGTTGCGGCGGCCGCGACCTTCGGATGCGAATCGTGCTCGAGGCAGCGTGCACCGGCGTCTGCTGCGCCGAGCATGCGCGGGGCCTGCCGCTCCAGCCAGGGCCCCCCGGGGCCGAAACCGGTGATTGTGAGGTGGTCGCCGGTCCAGTCGATGGCAAGGGTGCCCGGTCCGTCGGGGGTGTGTGTGGCCCGGACGAATCGGCCACTGCTCGACGGGCCGCGTCCGACGATGTCCAACCACGTGGTCGGGTCGCCCGAACCGTGCCGAAACCATCGGAGCGTTGCCCCGAAATCGACCCGCTGATCAGTTGTCTGCTCGGCGCGCTGACCCGCTGATCCACTGCATGCTCGCACGCGTGCGCCAACGGTGGTCACTGCAGACATCGGCTGGAACGTAGCAGCCACAGCAGCACACTCGGCGCCGATTCGGCGACCCGGTCAGGTCAGAATGATCGAGTTCTGGGCCGAGCAGATATCGATGACTGCGACGTTGCGACGGACCTTGGCTCCCGTCAGACTCGCTTGCGTGAGTGATCGCAGCGGTGCCGAGGTGAGCGACGATCACCCCGAACGACGTGTTGGGTGGCGGGACGAGCCGGCCCGGGGTCGCCTGACAGAGAATCCCGAAGACCGCTCCGTCGTGCTCGAGCGACACGCCGCGGCGCTCGAACTGGGCATGCCGACCTATCTTGATCCGGTGAGCGGGTTCGGCGTGTTCACGGCCGACTTTCTCGCCGACCGCGGCTACTGCTGCGAGTCCGGCTGTCGGCACTGTCCGTTCGCGGACTGACTGGTGCCGCGACCGACCGCTGCCGTGCGCGAGAGTGGCACGTATGGCACTCGATCATCCGTCCGACAAGAAACTCTTGCACGCCCTGCGCGTCGACGGTGGCGCCGGTTCGGCACACCTGGACGAGCGCGACCCGGGCGCCACCTTCGGCTGGGACAAGGCAGAGGCATACGACCTGCTCGCCGAGGAGATGGTCGCACTCGTCGACTTGCAGAAGCGCTTGTTCGCGGACGGCTCGAATTCGGTGCTGTTCGTGCTGCAGGCAATGGACGCTGCGGGCAAGGACAGCACGATCCGGAGCATTTTCAGCGGGTTGAATCCCGCAGGCGTCGACGTCAATCCGTTCGGAGTGCCGACCGACGAAGAGCGAGCGCACGACTATCTCTGGCGGATTCATCAGCATGCGCCCGCCGACGGCCGCATCGGGGTCTTCAACCGTTCGCACTACGAAGACGTGCTCGTCGTACGCGTCAAGGGCCTCGTCGACGACAAGGTCTGGAAGCGGCGCTACGACCACATTGCACAGTTCGAACAGATGCTCGCCGACGAGGGCACCACGATCATCAAGGTCTTCTTGAACGTGTCGCGCGACGAACAGAAGGAGCGCTTCCAGGAACGCCTGGACCGACCCGACAAGAACTGGAAGTTCCGCGCCGGCGACCTCGACGACCGCAAACTGTGGCCGCAGTACATGGAGGCCTACACCGATGCGCTCGAAAAGACCTCCACCGACGACGCCCCGTGGTACGTGGTGCCCGCTGACCGCAAGTGGGCGCGCAACGTCTGCATCGCCCGGATCCTGCGTCATCACCTCGAAGCAATCGATCCTCGATACCCCGCGCCCGAGGAAAATCTCGACGACATCGTGATCGACTGACGCCAGCATGAACGGTGTGTGACGTCCACGGTCAGCCCACGGGAAATGTCCTCGGTTTTGTACAGTCACGGCATGCCGGTCCTGCACCCGACGACGATCGAAGAAGCAACATCGTTACTTGCTGCCGACCCCGACGCGATGTTGCTCGCCGGCGGAACCGATGCCATGGTCGAGATCAACGACGGACACCGTCGCCCGAGCGGCGACGTGGTCGCGCTGAGTCGGATCGCGGACCTGCGTTCGTGGCGCCACGATCCCGTTGCGGCGACGCTCACGATCGGCGCGGCAGTCACCTACACCGAGCTCATGGCCGAACCGCTGGCCTCGTTGGTTCCCGCGCTCGCCGATGCGTCGCGGACCGTGGGGTCGCCGCAGATCCGCAATGCAGGCACACTCGGCGGCAATCTCGGTACGGCGTCACCCGCAGGTGACGGTCTGCCCGTCTTGGCAGCACTCGACGCCACGGTGACCTTGACATCGGCGGCCGGTACACGCTCGATGCCGGTGATCGACTTCATGGTCGGTGTGAAGCGGACAGCGATCGAACCCGGTGAGCTGATCACCGAGATCACGGTTCCCGTGGTCGATGGCTGGCAGGGATACGCCAAAGTCGGCGTCCGCAACGCCATGGTCATCGCCGTGGCCAGCGTCGGTCTCGTCATCGACCGCGAACGCCAGAGTGTTGCCGTCGCCCTCGGCTCGGTCGGGCCGACCATCCTGCGCTGTCCTGACGCCGAGGCGATGTTGGCGGCGTCGATCAACTGGGCGTCTCTCACGGCCACACCGGACGCGCTCGAGGAGTTCGGAGCCCTGGTCGCCGGGGCGAGCCGACCGATCACCGATCACCGGTCGACTGCCGACTACCGGCGCCACGCCGTCGGAGTGCTGGCCAAGCGGCTCGCTCGACGGGCCGCACGACCTGGCGACGACCAACGCGGAGTTGCACGATGAACGAGATCTTCACGCTGCATGTCAACGGCGAAGAGCGCCCGGTCCGCGACTCGTGGCTGGGGGAGAACCTGCTCGACGTCCTACGCGACCGGCTCGGCCTCATGGGCTCGAAGGGAGCCTGCGAGCAGGGCGAATGCGGTTCGTGCAGCGTGCTCGTCGACGACGAATTGGTGTGCTCCTGCCTGGTCATGGCTGCGAGTGCGACCGGTCAGGCGATCGTCACCGTCGAAGGCATTGCGCCGCAGGGCGCACCGAGCGATGTGCAGCAGGCTTTCGTCGATGCCGGCGCGGTGCAGTGCGGGTTCTGCACGCCCGGCCTGATCATGGCGGTCCACGACCTGCTCGAACGCTCGCCCGAGCCGGGTGACACCGAGATCCGCGAGGAGTTGGCCGGGAACGTGTGTCGATGCACCGGATACGGGCGGATCATCGACGCAGTCCAGCAGGTCGCCGTGACTCGACGCTCCGGGCGCAACGGGCAGGAAACGCCGTGACGGTCACCGACGACGGCTCGACTGACACGATCAGCAGGTCCGGAGCCCGGCACGGCTCGCTCGGTACCTCCCCGCCACGACCCGACGGCGTCGACAAGGTGCAGGGGACCTACGCATTTTCATCCGACATCTCCGCAGACGGCTGCCTGTTCGGTGCGACGCTGCGCTCACCGCATCCGTCGGCACGGATCGTGTCGATCGACCTGTCCGCTGCCTGGAAGATCGACGGAGTGCAGGCAATCGTCACCGCCGACGATGTGCCTGGCCAGATGACCTACGGTCTCATCGCTCAGGACCAACCGGTCTTCGCTGCGGACGTCGTGCGGTACGTCGGTGAGCCGATCGCCGCGCTCGCCGCAGACGACCCCGAAGTCGCACGGCGTGGCCTCGATGCGATCGTCGTGGAGTACGAGGTGCTCGAACCGCTGCTGACCGCCGACGAAGCGATCAACGGTGATCGAGAGCCGATCCACCCGGACGGCAACATCATCAGGCACCAGCGCATCGTCCACGGCGACGTCGACGCGAGGGGGGACGTCGCCGTCGAGGGGACCTACGAGATCGGGATGCAGGATCAGGCGTTCCTGGGGCTCGAAGCCGCGCTCGCGATTCCCGACAGCGGTGGCCAGGGGGTCGAACTGCACGTCGCCACACAGTGGTTGCACGAAGATCAGCACCAGATCGCCGCGTGTCTCGGGTTCGCTGACGACAACGTCCGGCTCGTACTCGGTGGAGTCGGCGGAGCCTTCGGTGGTCGCGAGGACATCAGCCTGCAGGTCCACTGCTGCCTCCTTGCGCTCCGTGTCGGTCGGCCGGTGCGGATGGCATACAGCCGAGCAGAGAGCTTCCTCGGTCACGTCCACCGCCACCCGGCATCGATCTGGATGCGGCACCATGCAACTGCCGCCGGCGAGATCGTGAAGATCGAGTCGACGATGGTGTTCGACGGAGGTGCCTACGCATCGACGTCGTCCGCGGTGCTCGTCAATGCCATCACGTTGGCCCAGGGCCCGTATCGGTGCCCGAACGCCGTGGTCGACGGCTGGGCGGTACGCACCAACCACCTGCCCTGCGGCGCAATGCGGGGCTTCGGTGCCGTGCAAGCCTGCTTCGCATACGAGTCGCAGATGGACAAGCTCGCAGCCGCCTGCGGAATCGACCCGTTTGAGATCCGGTTGGTCAACGCAATGCGGACCGGCGACACGCTGATCACCGGTCAGCCGGTCCTCAACGTCGCTCCGGTCGAGGAGTGCCTGCGCGCGACGAGCGCTCTGGCGCTGCCTGACGAGCCGGTCGGTGGTGTGCTGGCGGTCGACGGGTCCCACGATGCAATGAAGCTGCCGGGCGGTGCCGGTCGAACCGCTGATGTGAGTGATGTCGTGCGGGGCATTGGTTGGGGTGTGTCGATCAAGAACCTGATGTACTCCGAAGCGTTCGACGACTACGCCACGGCTCGCTGCCGGCTCGTCGACGGGCCGGAGGGCATCGAGGTCCACCTCAAGTTCGCCACGGCCGAGGTGGGGCAGGGCTTCGTCACCTTGGCCCCCCAGATCGCACGCACGGTGCTCGGTGTCGACGCGGTGGTGCTCGATCAGATCGACACTCAGGTCGGCTCGGCGGGTTCGACCTCTGCGTCGCGCCAGACGTGGATGAGCGGTGGGGCGGTGAACGCCGCATGTGAGGCGGTACGGGATCGTGTCTTCGCCCATGTCGCGGGGCAGCACGGTTGGGGCGCGGCGGATCTGTTCATCGAGGGCACCGACATCGTCGACGGGGTCAGCGGTGTGCGCATCGACGCTGCCGACGCCTGTGCGGGCCTCGAGATCGACGAGACCGTCGAGTACCGGCATCCGCCGACCACCGAGATCGACGAGAACGGCCAGGGCGACTGCCACACCGCCTTCGCCTTCGTCGCCCACCGCGCGGTCGTCGACGTCGACCCCGAACTCGGGTTGGTCAAGGTCGTGCAGATCGCCACTGCCCAGGACGTGGGTCGGGCGTTGAACCCGCTGTCCGTCGTCGGCCAGATCGAGGGCGGCATCGCACAGGGCCTCGGCCTCGCCGTGATGGAGGAGATCATCCAGGTCGACGGGGTGATCCGCAACGGCAACTTCACCGACTACCTCCTGCCGACATTCCTCGACATGCCACCGGTCGTCGCGACGATGATCGAGCAACCCGACCCCCTCGCCCCGCTCGGCGCGAAAGGGGTGGGCGAGCCACCGTGCATCTCCTCGACGCCGGCGGTCGTTGCCGCGATTCGCGATGCGCTCGCACAGGCCGGCGTCGACGCACCCCTCGACCGGGTCCCCGTCCGCCCCGCCGACATCTGCCTCTGAGAGCGCTGAACGGGTTGACGGTGTTGCTGCCACAGCGAGCAGGTGGGGGAGCTGCGTCAGCTCACAGATCGACGTTCGGCGTTGTTGCTGACACAAACCCTGGATGGGCGGACCATCGCGTCGGATGTCGATCGCGGGTGTAGGTTTCGAACCGATGTCAGAACAGCGCGAAATCATGACCTGGGACATGCTCGGCGAGGCGACGAGGTCCCTGTCGCAGATGGTGGCCGACGACGGCTACGAGCCCGACATGATCCTCGGGATCGCACGGGGCGGGCTGCTGCCTGCTGGCGCCATCGGCTATGCCCTGTCGATCAAGAACGTGTACACGATGAACGTCGAGTTCTACACCGGGGTCGACGAGCGCCTGGACGTGCCGCGCATCCTGCCCCCGGCTCCGGATTTCGTCGACCTCTCGAACGGCAAGATCCTCGTCGTCGACGATGTCGCGGACACGGGCCACACCCTCAAGTCAGTCGAAGAGTTCTGCGAAGGCAAGGTCGGCGAAGTCCGAACCGCCTGCATCTATGAGAAGTCCCACTCGGTCGTGAAGTGCGACTACGTGTGGAAGCGCACCGACGAATGGATCAACTTTCCCTGGAGCGACAAGGAACCCGTCGCCAAGCGCGAGTGGTCCGTCAAAGACGCCTGACCCGCGCCAACGGTCGAACGCCTCAGTTGTTGAAGGCGCTCTGCTGGGCGCTCTGGAGCCGCTCAGCAAGCCGCTTGGCCGGGACGATGCCCAGCAGCGTGTCGCCGTTCCACACCGTGACCAACGGGTGACGAGGGTTGAGCCGGGGGAGTACCGACGACAGTTCGTCGTCGGGTGCCGCCTTGGCCAGGGTGTTGAACGGTGTCATCAACTGCGTGAGCATGGTGAGCCCACGCTGCTCAGTCGGAATCGCCCACAGCTGATCTTCGAGGACCAAGCCGTCGACGACACCGTCGCCGTCAGCATCGAGGGCGACCGCCTTGGCATTGCCGAGACGTTGCCGTTGATCGATCATCGACCATGCATCCATGTCGGTGCCGGCGTGGGCGATACCGAACCAGGTGAGGTCGCGTACCTTGACGCCTTCGAGTTGTTCGCCGATGTATGACGCCATGATCTCAGCCCGTGCGTTCATCGCGATGAAGACGCCAACGATCGCGATGAAGATGCCCTGGCCACCCTGCAGCATGATCGCCACGCCGATGATGCCGATGCTCCAGCCCAGGACACGACCGGCGTTGCCGGCGTCGCGCATTGCGCGGTAACGGCTGCCCGTTCGGGCCCAGCGGACTGCCCGGACGAGGCGACCGCCGTCGAGGGGCGCCCCGGGAAGCATGTTGAACACGGCGAGCACGACGTTGACGAAGCCCACGAAGAGTACGGCTTCAGACCGCAGCAGAAATGCGAGGCCGACCGAGCCTGCGCCGAGTACCAAGCTGACGGCGGGTCCGGCGACCGCGATCAATCCGTCGGCCTTGGGGGAGGGCGATTCACGATCGAGGCGGGCCATGCCACCGAGGGCCCACAGTTCGATCGACTCGGTGTTGACCTCGAAGCGTCGGGCCACGAGGGCGTGGCCGAACTCGTGCAGCAAGATCGACGCGAAGAACGCCGCAGTGACCAGGAGACCGGCGACCACGCCGTAGGTCACCGAGAGGTTGACCCCGAAGAGGACCGCGACGAGGCCGATGCTCCAGTGGGCTCGCACGGGGATCCCGAAGTACCGGCCCAAGTTGAGAGATCCGGATGTTCTCATGGTCAGTACAACCGTACGCCCGTTCCCCCTATTCCTGGTGTCGGGCGACTCATGGCCGTTCTCGCTCGTGCTCGACCGAGCAACTGTGTAACCGCATACAGCGGACTTCGACGCTTGTGGTGACACACAAGCCCAGGTCGATGTCGATCGACACCGCCCGGTCTGGTCCGGTTGAGTCCGGTTGAAGGGATCAGCTGCTCAGGAGTGCTGCGCCAGGACGACAGTGGCGCAGTTGCGACCACTGGCGCCCCAGACCCCGGCGCCGGGGAACGTCGCCGCTCCGGTCAGATACAGGCCGTCGACGGCGGTCTCGTACTTCGTCAGCTCCGGGTTCGGGTTACGGAACGCAGCCAGCGGACCGCCGGCGAAGCTCGTGGCGTGACCGGCGGGCAGATGAAAGTCGGATTCGTAGACGGCCGGAGTCATCGCCCGCCAATCGACGATCGAGTCGAGGAAGCCCGGCTCGCACAGATCGGCGAACGCCTCGAGCCAGCGCTGTGGTTCGGCCCCCCTGAGGTCCGGGCTCGCCCAGCCGTCTCCATCAGCGCCGGCGAACGAGTACGGCGTGAAGAGGGCTTCGAGGCTGAAGACGTGCTGCCCGTCAGGTGCCAGCGTCGGATCGAGCAGGGTCGGAACGTTGACGAGCATGCCGGGCCGGTCGAGGATCTCGCCGCGCTGCATCAGGTGGTATCCGCGATCGATGTCTGCCAGCGTCGGAGCGATGACCGTGGTCGGCCCGAGCGGGCGGTCGTGATCTTTGAGCACCGGGGGAGCGGTCAGCACGGCGTCGATCTTGGATTCGTAGCCCTCTGCGTGCGGGACATCTTTCCACCGCCGGATGAGGTCGGCTGCGCCCGCGGGCGGGTTCTTCAACCAGCGCAGGAACGTGTCGTGAGGGTTGCACGCCGAGACGATCACGGAGGCGTCGAACTCGGTGCCGTCAACAAGTGTGACTCCCCGGACCCGGTCGGCTTCGCACAGCACCGATGCCACCGGGCTCTTGGTGCGCAGCACGCCACCAGCGCGTTGGAAGGCGGCGAGCAGCGATTCGGTGACCTGACCGCTTCCGCCGACCGGGCGACCCACGGTGCCGACGTGGCGCATGGCGTGGGTGAGCGCTCCGAGGCCCGACCCGTCGAATTCCGGCGAGATTCCCCACACCATCGGCCCCGTCATCGCGCCCGGCCCGGTGATGGCGTCAGCGGCGAAGAAGGAGCGCAACACGTCGGCGGCACTGCGTCGCGACCAGCGCAACAGCGTCGGCGTTCCGGCGAGCCGCCGACTGAGCGCCAGTTTGGTGAGACCGGTCAGCGTGGGTGGTTCGGCAGCCGCAGCGAAGACCATTTCGATGGCGGGTCGAGCTGCTTGCACGTACCGGCGGTAGTTGTCCACTTCGCCCGGATGATGCTTGCCGAGCGAGTCGAGTGTTGCATCGAGATCGTGGTGATGCGACCAGCTCGCGGTGGTGCCCGTGCCGTTCCAGGCCATGTTGTGCTGGGCGGGCTCGATGTCGATGTAGTCGAGGCCGTGGTCGGCGAGGCCGAGTTCGCTCATCACCGGCGTGGTGCGGAACGTGAGGTGGTCGCAGTTGCAGATGTTCACCGTTGCGCCGGCAAATGGTTCGCTCGCTGCCGTGCCACCGACCTGCCCTCGTGCTTCGAGCAGGAGGGTTCGCATGCCGCTTCGGGCGAGATAGGCCGCTGTGACGAGCCCGTTGTGGCCGGCACCGATCACGATTGCGTCGAACTGCTTCTGATCCGGGGACGTCACCCGTCCAGTCTTCCTCAGCATCGGGCCCGAGACGTAACCTGCGGGTGTGGCACATGCATCACGTCGACTCGACGAACTCCGCGCACCTCAAGTCGACACGGCACTCAGTGCGTCGAGCATCATTGTCCAGCCGCTGGGTGCAATCGAGCAGCACGGACCGCATCTTCCGTTCAACACCGACCTGGTGATCGCTGATCGTGTCGCTGCGGGCGCCGTCGAGGCCGTCGGTGCAGCGCACGACGTCTGGATGCTGCCGCCGCTCGCATACACCAAGTCGAACGAGCACGCCTGGTCCTCGGGAACGATCTGGCTGTCCGCAACGACGCTGCTGGCGGTGCTCGACGACGTCGGCCGGTGCATCGCCAAGACGCCAGCGCGCAAGCTCGTCTTTCTCAACGGCCACGGCGGCAACTCCGCACTCGTCGCAGCAGCGAACCGTGAACTGCGGCTCGCACACGGGCTGATGACCTTCCTCGCTCACCCGTCGATTCCCCCGGACCAAGGCGGCCACTCAGCTGCGGGTGAACTCGGCATGGGCATCCACGGCGGTACCGACGAGACCTCGCTGATGCTGCACCTCGCGCCCGAGTTGGTCGACATGTCCGTGGCGACGCGCAACGTTCCGGAGCACCTCGCCGACAACCAGCACGTCAAGTTCGGTGGGTCCGTCGCGTTCGGATGGCTGTCCAACGACTTCGGCCCCGACGGTCACATCGGGGACCCCGTACCGGCAACTGCAGAGCTCGGCAAGACCCTCTTCGATGGTGCTGTCGCGACCTTCGGCGACGCACTCGGCGAGATCGCCGCGTTCGAACTGCCGCTGACCTGACCTGACCAGACCAGACCAGCGCCTCAGACGCGTCGAAGGCATGTGGTCCTTGCGCACCCTGTGCGCAACTTCCACATGCCTTCGGACGGTTTGTCAGGTGCTCAGAGCCCGATGGACTCGTCGATGTACTCGTTGGTGATCAGATCGGCTGGGGTGAGGCCTTCGACACCGAACACGGGCCCAGCGATCTCGATGAAGCCGGTGAGACGATCCTCGTCGAAGTTGCCGATCGTGGAATCGGGGCCATTGCTGACGAGGCCGAGATCCTTCTGCAGTTCGACCGAGGCGGCACCGAGTGCTTCGTCGTAGGTCCAGAAGTCGTTGTACTCGTTCACGGCCTGCACGATGAGTGCATTGGTCTCGCTGGGGTCATTGATGTAGTCGACGGTCGCCTGCTGGACGACGGGCGTGAATGCTGCCATGCAGTCGGTGAGTTCGTCCTTCCTCGAGTCGAGCACGCCGAGCGGCGCTGCGTAGGTCTGCCAGCCGGCGTCGTGGATCAACTCGAACTCGACCGGCCGGCCCCAGTCGGCGATGACGTTTTCGTAGTTGTACGGCTCGGCGGACGCGAAGCCCTGCTGGGCAATGGCACCGTCCTCGGCAATGAAGACCGAGGGGCCGCCGTCGTAGCTGCCGTCGAGCTGGGCGTCGGTGACCTGGCCGTCAGCAAGCAGGAACTGCATGTAGGCGCCGGTCTCGAAATAGCGGATCGTGACGCCGTCGCCATCAGCGGCGGTGGCGAGGTCGGCGATGGTCTCGACGTCCGGGTAGGTCGCTGGATCCCACATGATGATCTGCGGGTTGATCTCGAGCGGCGCCACGAATGCCGTGGTCGGGTTGTCGGCGTAGTTCTCGATCGCTTCATCAGTGGACACGTAGCCGAAGGTGATGGTGTCGTCCTGGGCCATCAGCGACACGACCTGCTGGAAGCCGACGGCCGGGCCACCGGTGCGGACTTCGATGTTCACACCGGTCTCTTCACCGCCAGCGACGAGGGGGCCGCTGACGACCTTCGTGTCGGCGTCGATGGTCGGGTTCTCACCGATCATCTCGTAGAGGGCGCCGTGCTCGGCCTCGGGGAACCAGTCGGTCTGGATGGCAATGGTTGCCGGACAGGCATCGGCGAGGTTGACGGCCTCGGAGTCTTCGGCCTCGGAGTCGTCAGACTCGGTGTCTTCGGACTCGTCGGTGGTGTCAGCCTCGGAGGCAGCGGTGTCGGCGGTGCCATCGCCGTCGGACGAACTCGAGTCGTCGCTACCGCAGGCAGCAATCGAGATGGCGGCGACTGCACCGAATGCAGCCAACTTGGTCAGGCGAGGATTTCGCATGATGGTGTCTCCCCCTAGAGGTGATTGACGAGATGTGATGATGAGGTTGGAGTTCCGGAGCGTTCACGCCGGTCAGAAGACCTTAGAACAACAACGGTGTCATCTGAAACGGCGTTGCGTGAACTTCTTGTTTCATGGTTCACCCGGTCCGTTTCTCGTGCCAGCTTCCGACCACCCGGTTGCCGAGCCAGCCGAAGAAGACGAAGACGACAATGCCGAGCAGTGCCGACATGATTGCTGCGCCATACATCTGCTCATATGCGGTGGAGTTCTGATACAGGTTGACGAGTCGGCCGAGGCCGGGTTCGCCCTGGCGGAAGAAGAAGTCGCCGACCACGGCACCGACCACTGAGAGGCCCGCGGAGATCTGTAGCCCGGTGAAGATCGAGGGCATCGCTGCTGGGAACTGCAGCTTCACCAGCCGAGTCCAGCGCGACGCGCCGTTCAGCGTCATCAGTTCGTGGTAGCCGCGGTCGACCGACAGCAAACCGAACAGCGTGTTCGCGACGATCGGGAAGATCGAGATCAGGATGCACACGAGCACTCTCGATCTGAAGTTCGGACCGATGACCGTGGCGAAAAGCGGCACGAACACGAGGATCGGCGTCGCCTGCACGGCGATCAGAAAGGGCCACAGTGCGTTCTGCAGCCATGTGGCCTGGCTCATCAGCGTCGCCAATGCGAAACCGATCACGATCGCGATACCGAGGCCGATTCCGGCGACCTGAACCGAGTTCCACAACCCGTCGAGCAGCTTGACCAATCCGCCACCGGTGCGCGAACCCGCTGAGCCACGCTCGATGTTCCAGGTCAGGAACGACTCCCTGAGCACGTCATGGGGCTCGGGGAGCAGCGGCTGTTTCGGGGCGCTGAGTACAAGATGATGCGCGAGGTACCAGATGCCGAAGAACAGCCCGAAGACCGCCGCCGGCCCGATCAACTTTAGGGCGCCGGTCCACTTCGGACCCGGCACGATGACGGCGCCACTCATTGCGGTGGCGGCCTGCACCTGTGAATCGGTGAGGTCGGTGCTCACGGGTGTGCTCCTCGGAGGTCGTGGGAGATCTTGCCCGACAACTCTGCGAATGCCGCCTCGTAGCGGAGGTCCGGCTCTCGGGGGTAGGCGAACGGCACCTCGTAGTCGGCAACGATGCGGCCAGGGCGAGCCGACATCACGAGGACGCGTGTCGACAAGAACACGGCCTCGGCAATCGAATGGGTGATGAACAGTCCGGCGAAGTTTTTGGCCTTGAACAGCGACAGCAGCTCGTCGTTCAGCCGCTCACGGCTGATCTCGTCGAGTGCGCCGAAGGGCTCATCGAACAGGAAGACGTCAGGCTGCAGCACGAGCGACCGGGCCAGCGATGCCCGCATTCGCATGCCACCGGAGAGTTGGCGCGGGTACTTGTCCTCGTGTTCGTCGAGGTTCACGAGCGCCAGGGACTCATCGACACGGGCGGCCATTGCCGACGAGCTCTCGCCGTGCAGTTCGCCGATCAACTCGACGTTCCTGCGGACGCTGCGCCACGGCAGGAGCGTGGCGTCCTGGAAGACGTAGCCGATCGAATCGCGGTCGACGTTGCACTGGCCTCCGGTGTGCGTTTCGAGCCCCGAGGCGATCCGGAGCAATGTCGACTTGCCGCATCCGGAGGGCCCGACGACCGTGACGAACTCGCCACGATCGATGCTGATCGAGACGTTGTCGAGAGCATGCGTCCCGTCGGGGAACACCATCGACAGGTTGTCGAACTCGAGAGCGTGTGCGGCGGTGCGCCGAGGCTCGTCGCTACTGGTTCGGCTGACGGTCAACTGCTGATCTCCTGAGCTGTCAATGCTGGTCATGCGATCTGGGATACACGGTACGGGTCAGGCGGTGAGACGGTGGCCGTTGCGCCAGACGATGCGGTCGGGCGGACCGAACGCAATTGCTGCGCGCAGCGTAGCCGCCCGCCCGGCGACGAGATCAGCCCGTTCGCCCACGGCGAGCGTCTGGCCGCCGAAGCCGGTCACGTCGGCTGAGACGTCGCTGACCGCAGCCCAGGCGTCATGGGGAGGCAGGTGGGCAGCCATGATCATCAGGCCCGCTGTTTCGAACGGACACGCTCGCCCGACCGGATTGAACGGATCCTGCAAGTTGTCGGCACCGGCCGCGACCCTGACGCCCGCAGCGCGGAGTTCGGCGACGGCGGTGAGGCCTCGTGGCATGGGGGAGTGCCCGCGACCCTGGAGGAACAGGTTGGTGTGCGGGAGCGCGACGACGCCGATGCCGGCAGCCGCAACTGCCTCGCAAGTCGCTCGCTGCTCAGCTGCCGGTTGCATGCCGAGGCTGACACAGTGGCTTGCGGTGACCGGCTGGTCGAATCCAGCGGAGACCATTTCGGCGAGTTGGCTCAGTCCGCGGGCGCTCGGGTCGAGCGTTTCGTCCGTGTGTAGGTCGACGCCGACGCCGTGGTCGGTGGCGATCTGCAGGAAGAACTCTGTCGGGCCCTGCGTGCCGGCGTCTTCCAGATGCGGGCAGCCGCCGACGATGTCTGCTCCTGCGCCGATGGCATCAGCGAGGAGGGCGCGCTGGTCCGCACCATCAGGCCCTGTCACGGGCCAACCGCACAGTGCAACGACTTGGACGTCGATGACGTCAGCGACGCGCTGTCGCACCTCGGTGAGGGCCACGATGCTGCGGAGGCCGTGTTCGACGGTGGTGTCGGCGTGGCTGCGCACGGCGCGGAAGCCATTCGCAGCCATCAGTCGCGCGGCTCGCTCGGCGCGCTCGATGGTCTCGTCGACGTCGAGCAGGTGTCGGTTGGCGCGCATTGCGGTGATCGCGCCCATGAGGTCGCCTGTCGGGTTGTCGATTGCTTCGGCGAGGAACGCTTTGTCGAGGTGTGCGTGCGGCTCGACGGCGGATGGCAGCAGCACGTAGCCCTCGAGGTCGACGACCTCCTCGCCCGGGATCGGCACCAACTGTCCGATCTCGGCGATCACACCGTCCACGATGCGGATGTCTTGTTGCAGATGTGTCACACCGGGATGAACAGCAGTCGCTCGTTGCAGGAGTGAGGAGACCATCCGTGCGAACATAGACGCCATGGTCGCTGCAGCACATCTCAAACTCGGTGCATTCTTCTTCGGAGGCGTCGAAATGGACGACGCCGGTGCAGGAAAGCCCGACCCGATGGACCGCCGGTACTCCAACGAAGCGTGCTGGAGGGCAACGCTGGACTACGTGAACTCGGCCAAGGAAGCCGAGCGCCTCGGCTTCGATTCGTTCTGGACCACCGAGCACCACTTCCAGTACGAGGGCTACGAGGTCATCCCGAACGGGCTCCAGATCTCGACGTGGATCGCGGCCCAGACCACCACCCTGCGCTTCGGCGCAATGTTCAACGTGGTGCCTCAGTGGAACCCGATGCGCCTGGCCGAGGACTTTTCGACACTGCACAACCTGTCGGGCGGGCGGGCGATGCTCGGCGTCGGGCGGGGCACGGTGCCGCGCGAGGTCCTGCACCTGAACGACAAGGGCGTGTCGATCGGATCGCAGGACAATCCGGACGGCAAGGCCGACGATGCGCACAACCGCGAGATCTTCGAGGAATCGATGGAGATCGTGCGCCGCGCGATGGACAACGAACGGTTCTCATTTCAGGGCAAGCACTTCCAGATACCGCTGCCCGGCATCCCGGACCGCGGCGAGACGGTGCAGGATCTCACCCTCATTCCGCGCCCGATCTACCCGTATGAGATCTGGCAGGCCGTCACGTCGCCTCCGACGCTCGACTATGTCGCCGAGGTCGGCCACGGTGCCGTGTTCTGGAACCAGCATCACAGCTTCATCAAACGTCACTGGGACGCCTATGGCGAGAAGTATGCGGCCGCTCACGACGGCGCCGAGCTTGCCGAGCACGAGAAGCGCATGCTTGTCGTGTCATACCGCATCGAGGACTCGATGGAGCAAGCTCGCGCCTCAGCGCTGCCGGGTCACGACGAGTTCTGGAAGTTCCTCGGCCCGTACGGCTGGAGCAAGGGCTACATGGGTCCCGACGGCAAGCCGTCGCCGGCGGGCCTGATCCCGACACTCGACGAATCGATCGAGAACAAGACCATGTTGATCGGAACAGCCGAGGACGTCGCCACCGAGATCCAGTTTCTGAAGGACTTGCTCGGCTTCGAGTACCTCACGTTGTTCCCGCATCACCTCGGCGACAGCTACAAGAAAGCCGACGAGCAGATGGCGCGCTTCACCGAAGAAGTGCTCCCGCTGCTGCACTGAGAGCGCCGGGCTGCGCTGCAGCAACGACAACTCCAGCGGGCTGCTTCGCCACTGGTTCCCCTTGATTGCATTCTGTGGCACGCTGACTGGTGGTGGTGTTCGGCATCGGGTCGGGTGCTACTCAGCACCACTCGACCCGGTGGCGGTGACGGTCAAGCGCCGGCGCAACTGCCGACGATGGTGCGGGGGTCAGCGGCACCTGCGAGTGTCCCGTTCGACGCGACGGTGATCGCGTGAGCGTGGCCGAACGCTGAACTCCACGCGTCGTCGACGTCGACTCGATGGCCGCGCGCGCTCAGTCCGGCTTCCCACGTCGACGAGGCATGGCCTTCGATCGAGACGTGCGGGCCACCTGAGCCGGTCCAGGTGTCGAAGCCCGTCTCGGGGCCGCGCAATGCCCAACGGCCGGCGTTGACCGCTGTGGCTGGAGACTGTGCGTGATGGAAGAGGCGAGTGGCGATCTGGAGCAGGATCTGGGGTTGGGCGTCGCCCCCCATGGTGCCGAACACCGCAGCGAGCTCCTTGCCACGGGTGGCGAGCGCGGCAGACAGCGTGTGCGGAGGGCGGCGGCCCGGGCCGAGTTCGGCTGGGTGGCCGGGACGCAGGTTGAACCCCATGCCACGGTTGTGGAGGTTGATGCCGGTCGACGGCTCGACGAGATGGCTCCCGAGTCCGGACGCATTCGACTGGATCAACGACACGCCCATCAACCGGCCGTCGTCACCGGTGCCGGCGGTGCAGAGGTAGGTGGTGTCGCCGTCGCGGTCGGGCGCCCAACGGTCACTCGCTCGTTCGGGGTCGATGATGTCGAATCTGGCTTCGATCTGATCGATCAGCTCCGTGCCGTCAGCGCCTTCGTGCAGGACGTCGGGCCGGTCGTGCCCTGCGGCGGTCGCCGCCTCGACCAGGAGGTGGGCCCAGCGCTCGTCGTCGGGATCGACAGGGAGGTCCAGGCGTTCCGCGAGCCGCAGGCCGGCCAGGGTGAGGTATCCCTGTGTGCTCGGGCCGATCGTGTGCAGATCGACACCGAACGCCGTGGTGCTCAGTGGCGCCTCCCAGTTGGCCTGGCTCGTGCCGAGGTCGGCAGCGGTGAACAAGCCGGCGCCCATTTCGATGAGTCCGTCTCCGAACGCCCCGCGATAGAACGCGTGCCGGCCGCCGACCGCAATCGCAGCGAGCGCGAGCGCGACACCGGGTCGGCGGATCAGCGCGCCTGTCGCCGTTGCCTGATCCGCAAGTTCGCTGAGGTTGGCGCGACTGGCCGCGTCGAGACGGTCGCCGAATCCGGCGAGCAGGGGACTGGCGGGGAATCCGTCGGACGCGAGGCGTCGGGCGGGTGCCAGGAGCACATCGAGGGGCAGCGACCCGAACCGCTCGTGGAGGGTGACCCATCCGTCGACGCAGCCGGGAACGGTGACCGACCGGATGTCGAGCTTGAACGGCATCTCGGTGCAGCCCTCGTCGCGTAGCAGTTGGGCGTCGGCACCCGAACCGGCTCGGCCGGCCGCGTTGAGGGCGAACACTTCGCCGTCGACGTGGACCAGCGCGAACAGGTCGCCGCCCATGCCACACAGGTGCGGCCCGACGACGGCGATTGCGGCGTTCGTCGCGATCGCCGCATCGACAGCGTTGCCTCCACGGGCGAACATCTCGTTCCCGGCGCTGGTGGCGAGCTGGTCGGCCGAGGCCACCATGTACCGGGGCGAACGAACCGTGGTTCGTGGCAGATGCTGTGAAGCCATGCGTCGACACTACGCAGTGGCCGCTCCGGCGATGGGCTCAAGGTCTACGGTCGTTGCGATGGATCGAAGCGACCGCGAGCTGATCCGGAACACCTTGTTCACGGTTGCAGCGGCGGGCGCATTGGCGGGTTCGTTCGGTCCGTGGCTGCGTTCCGGTGCCTCCACCAGATCGAGCTTCGAGTTACTCGACCTCGTGGAACGGTTGGGATTCGCACCTGGCGGGCCGTTCGACGTGGCGATCCGAGCCTGGCCGCTGGTGCCGTTGTTGACGGTTGTTGCGGTGGTGGCGTGCTGGGGGCGTCGCACGACGCTGGCGTTCTGGGCCGGGATGATCGGGGCGCTGTACGTCGGGGGCGTGGCCCTCGGCGTGCGCAACGCGCCTTCCGCAGGCCTGGTCAGAACAGGATGGGGTGTCGACGTCTCCTTCGTGAGCAGCGTCGTCCTGCTGATCGGCTCGTTCTGGTTGGCCGGTGCCTCACGCGTGCTTCCACAACCCCCGGTCGACGAACACGGATCGGAGTAGTTCGACGTCGTCGGTCATGATGCCGTCGACGCCGAAGTCGATGAGACGGTGCATGGTCTTAGCGTCGTTGATCGTCCACACGTGCACCGGCAGCTGCGCCCGCTGAGCATGGGCGATGAACCGTTCGTTGACCACGGTCAGCCGCCCGGCATCGACTGGTACCTGCGCGGCACGCGGGTGGCTTCCAGGAACACGGCCAGAGAGTCGCAAGCTTGCGATCTCGATCGGCGCCATCGAAGTGAGGAGTCCTCGGCCGAGGCGAGAGCGGAGCGTGCGCAGACGACGCAGGCTGAACGAACCGACGCAGATCCGGTCCAGTAGTTCGTACTTCGCGACCAACTCGATGAACGGATCGACCGATTCGTCCGACTTGCAGTCGATGTTGAACCGATGTTTGGGCCACCGTTCGAGCAGGTCGGTCAGCCGGGGGATCGGTTCGATGTCGTCGACGCGCAGCTCGGCGATCTCGCTCCAGGCCAGGTCGCCGATGTTGGCGTCGACGCCGCAGGTTCGTTCGAGGTCCGGATCGTGAAAAGCGACGAGGACACCGTCGGCGCTGCGATGAATGTCGGTCTCCAGGTAGCGGTAGCCGAGCGACACCGCATGAGCGAACGCCGCCATCGTGTTCTCGGGCGCCGCGACGTTGCCGCCGCGGTGAGCGAACGCAATCGGCCCGTCATGGTCGAGGTACGGGTGCATGACGAGTCAGATGCTGCGTCCGGCCGCCTTCCAGTACTCGTCTTTGAGCAGCCGCTTGTAGAGCTTGCCGGTGGGATGCCGGGGGAGTTCGGTGCGGAAGTCGATGGATCGCGGGCACTTCACGTCAGCGATCTGGCTCTTGCAGAACTGGATCAACTCGCCAGCCAGCGCTGCGGCTTCGGCATCGTCGGCGGGCATGACGCGTGGCTGGACGACGGCTTTGACCTCTTCGCCGAAATCGTCGTTCGGGATACCGAAGACCGCGACGTCGATCACCTTGTCGTGGGTGACGAGGACATTCTCGGCCTCCTGCGGGTAGATGTTCACCCCGCCGGAGATGATCATGTACGCCTTGCGATCGGTCAGATACAGAAAACCGTCTGCGTCGAGGTATCCGACGTCGCCCAGTGTGCTCCATCCCTTCGGGTGTCGTGAGCTCTTCGTCTTCTCGGGGTCGTTGTGGTATTCGAACGTGGCGCCGCCGTCGAAGAAGATCGTGCCCGGCTGACCTTGGGGCAACTCCTCGCCTTCGTCGTCACAGATGTGCAGCGTGCAGTTGATCGGCGCACCGACGGTGCCTTCGTGCGCAAGCCACTGCTCGCTGTTGCAATAAACGAAGCCGTTGCCCTCAGAGCCGGCGTAGTACTCGTGGATGACCGGCCCGAACCAATCGATCATCGACTTCTTGGTCGGAGCGGGGCAGGGTGCGGCAGCATGGATGACATATTCGAGCGACGACACGTCGTACTTCGCTCGTGTCTCCTCGTCGAGCTTGAGCATCCGGACGAACATGGTCGGCACGACCTGGCTGTGGGTGATCTGGTACTCGTCGACGAGTTGCAGGTAGCGCTCGGCGTCGAAGTTCTCCATGGCGACGATGGTCGCTCCGAGAGCGTGCTGCGACATGCAGAACCGCAGTGGGGCGGCATGGTAGAAGGGCGCTGGCGACAGGTACCGCTTCGTGTCGTCGACGGCGAACAGCAGTTGGCACAGGCCGGTGACGCCGTTGTTCCACGTCGTGAGCGGTTCGCCCGGCAGGTCACGTGCGATGCCTTTCGGCATGCCGGTCGTGCCCGAGGAGTAGAGCATGTCCATCCCTGCCACGCGCAGCTCGTCCAGCGGTTCGGGTGACTGCGCCTCGACCGCAGCTTCGTACGACTCGTAGCCCTCGATGGTGCCGTCGAGCATGAGCCGGAGTTCGACGTTCGGTGTGGCCGCCATGACCTCCTGGGCCTGGTCGGCCTTGTACTTCGAGGTGATGAACGCCCGGGCGCCGCAGTCGTTGATGATGTATTCCAGCTCCGCGCTCTGTAGCCGCGACGAGGCAGCGGTGTACACCAGGCCCGCGTAATGGCAGCCCCAGATGACCTCCATGTAGCGGTCGTGGTTCTCCATGCAGATGGCCACGTGATCGCCAGGCTGCAACCCGGCGGAGCGAAGGAGTCGGCTCAGTCGATTCGCTGCGGCATCGAGTTCGGCGAAGGTCTGGGTGAAGCCGGAGTCGGCCATGATGAGAGCGGGTTTGTCAGCGTGTTCTGCGAGGTGGACACCTGGGATCATGGGGCAGAAGGTAGTCGCCGATACCTTGACCTCATGCATTGGCGAGCAGCTCTCTGGTGGGCCTCGTGACGCCGGCGCGATTCGCAAAGCTGATGGCTGATGAGGTCGATTCGCTCGACCTCGACGAGGTGTCACTCGTGATGTCCGGTGTCTTCCAGCCGGGGCTCGACGAGATCGAATGGCTCGCAGCCCTGGACCTGATCGCCGGTGACTGCCCGACGCCGACCGCGGCGGGCGTGAGCCGCTATCTGTTCGACGAACTCGGCTTCACCGGCAATCGAGAGGCCTACTACGACTGGCGCAACTCGTGTCTCGACCGCGTCATCGAGACGCGCACCGGGATCCCGATCAGCCTGTCGGTGCTGATGATCGAAGTGGCGCGCCGCCTGGGTGTCGGACTCGTCGGCGTCGGCATGCCAGCGCACTTCCTCGTTCGGCCCGCTGACGACGAGAACATGTTCTTCGATCCGTTCGACGGCGGCAAGCAGCTCGATCGCGCCGGGGCCCGGGAGTTGTTCGAGACGATCACCCGCGGGCAAGCGCCATGGAGTGAGAGTCATCTCGACCCGACTCCGAATCGGGCGATTGTGATCCGCATGCTGAACAATCTGAAAGCGGTGTTCGCTCGTCGATCAGATGAGGTGCGCTACGCCCTCGTCATGCAGCTCCGTGCTCAAGTGAGCGAACTCGCTGTGCTCGAGGCCGACGAGTTCGCATCGGCGAACGCCATCTTCAACTGAGTCCGGCCAGGAGCGTGACAGGCTCACGGCTCAGACGGGCGAGCAGTTCGTTTCGACACCACCGACGATTTCGGGTTCGTCCCCGGGGCTGTGAATCGCCTGTTGGTGGCGGATCGTCGACAATCCTCGAAGGTTCGTCCGGCCGACTCACCTCATAGGGCATGGCTTGGCTACCTTTCGACCATGACCGTGATCGACTCCACGACGACCTTCACCGCCGACGAACAGCGAGTGATCGACCTCACCACCGAACTACTCGCGAGTTTCCCACCGGCTGACACCGCTCCGCAGGAATTCCTCGGCGAGCAGTTCGATCGCGGTCTTGCCTGGGTTCACTTTCCGGAGGGCAACGGCGGACTCGGGCTGAATCCGAAGCTGCAGCGGATCATCAACGAGCGAATTTTCGGCGCCGGTGGCCCAAACGCCATGTCCCGGAACCCGATCGGGCACGGCATGACCGGGCCGACCGTGGTGGCCTGGGGGAGCGACGCCCAGAAGCAACGGTACCTTCGTCCGCTGTTCACGGGCGAAGAAGTGTGGTGTCAGCTGTTCTCCGAGCCGGGATCGGGTTCGGACTTCGCCGGGCTGTCGGCAACGGGTGTCCGCGATGGTGACGAGTGGATCTGCAACGGCCAGAAGGTGTGGACCACCCTTGCTCACCTCTCGAAATGGGGGCTGCTCGTCGTACGGACCGACCCGCAAGCGGTCAAGCACGCCGGGCTCACCGCCTTCGTGGTCGACATGGAGGACCCGACGGTCGACATCCGCCCGTTGCGTCAGATGACGGGGGAGGCAGAGTTCAACGAGGTGTTCTTCACCGACACCAGAATTCATGAGAGCGAGCTGCTCGGCAACGCCGGAGACGGCTGGCGGGTGTCACTCACGACCCTGATGAACGAGCGTCAGTCGATTGGTGGCGGCATGCCGCAGCGGGGGTCGGGCACGATCGCTGCGCTGACTCAGGCGTGGGGCGAAGCCACCGACGACGTCAAGACCCCTCCAGCGCGCGACGCAGTCACCAGGTTGTGGTGCGAAGCCGAGGTGCTGCGCCTGACGAACATCAGGGCCAATCAGAATCGCAAGATGGGCGATCCGGGTCCAGAAGGCTCGATCGGCAAGATGGCCGGCGCCGTGTTGAACCAGAAGATCTACGAGGGCGTGATGGACCTGCTCGGCGCCGACGCAATGCTGTACGGCAGCTACGAGATGATCCGCCCGGAGACGGCAATGGGTGCCGACACCCTCCAGAAGGCGTTCCTCCGGAGTCGGGCGAACACCATCGAAGGTGGCACCACCGAAGTGATGGCGAACATCCTCGGCGAACGCGTGCTCGGACTCCCCGGCGATGTTCGTGTCGACCGCGAGGTCCCCTGGGCCGACGTCCCTCGCAACTGATTGCCCAGTCACGTTGGGGACAGGCACCGACGTGACTGGTCAGGTGTCGAGGCTGGCGAGGACGTCGCTGGCACCGAGGTTGCGGTCGTCCATTCCCGGCCGGTCGAGCAGTCGTCCACCGAGCAGCACGGTCGAGGCGGCCTCGATCGAGTTCTGGAGGTCGCGGATGTTGCGTGGCGGAGGGAAGTACTCGTCCTCGTCGGTGACGTTGACCAGTTCGATCCCGTTGACCGGCGCAAGGAAGTCGACGACTGCTTCGACGAGTTCCTCGGGCGCCGACGCGCCGGCGGTGACACCGACGATGCCGTCGAGGTCACCGGGGAGCTCCGCGACGGAGTTGATGCGATACACCCGGTCACACCCCTCCTCCCGAGCGAGCTGCTCGAGTGCCCGCGTGTTCGAGGAGTTCGCCGACCCGATCACGACGATCACGTCGCACCGGTGAGCCAACTCCATCAGCGCCGCCTGCCGGTTGGTCGTGGCGAAGCACAGGTCGCTCCGGCCCGGTGTCCAGACATCGGGAAATCGTTGCTTGACGGCCACGGCGACGCCTTCCCAGTCCCGATGCGACAGAGTCGTCTGCGCGAGCAGCGCCACGGGCTGCTCGATGTCGTCGAGCGCCTCCACCTCGGCCACCGACTCGACCCGGTTGATCGAGTCCGGTGCGACCGCCATCGTGCCCACCGCCTCTTCGTGGCCTTCGTGGCCGACGTAGACGATGCGGTACCCCTTGCCTGCTCGGACCTTGACCTCGTGATGCACCTTGGTCACGAGTGGACACACCGAGTCCACAACATATGACCCACGCGCCCGAGCGGCTTCGAGCACGTCGGGCGGCGAGCCGTGGGCGGACAGCATGATCGGGCTGCCTGCAGGAACGTCGCTGATCTCGTCGACGAAGACGACGCCCTGCGCTTTGAACCGGTCGACGACGAGCTTGTTGTGGACGATCTCGTGGTAGCAGTAGACCGGCGCCGGGAAGGTCCGGACCATCCAGGCCAACGCCTTGATGGCCATCTCGACGCCGGCGCAGAACCCACGTGGCTCGGCGAGCAGGACCCGATCGACCTGGATGGCGGGCGACACGGCGGAGTTGCTCATCTGGCACAAATCTACCTGGTGAGGGCGCCGGTAGCCTGGCTGCTCCCATGTCCACCACTCGTCTCGACGCTCCTGCAGGCACGGCCACCGCCGGTCTGGCTCCGATCGTCGTCGCTGTCGCGCCCGGGTCACCGGCGGCGATCGTCGGGGTCGAGCCCGGTGACGAGATCCTGCGGGTCAACGGTGAGGCCCCCCGCGACATCATCGAGTGGCAGATGGCCACCGACGAAGCAGACGTCGAACTCGATCTGGTGCGCGGTGGCATGGATCTGTCGATGACCATCGAAAAGATCGCCGGTGCGTCGCTCGGCATCGAGGTCTCGAGCGCAGTGTTCGACCGGGTTCGTACGTGTGACAACCACTGCGAGTTCTGCTTCATCTACCAATTGCCCAAGGGCATGCGGCGCAGCCTGTACCTCAAGGACGACGACTATCGGTTGTCGTTCCTGTACGGCAACTTCACGACTCTGACGAGATTCACCGAGTCGGATCTGGAGCGTGTCGTCACCGAGCGCTTGTCGCCGCTCCACGTCAGTATCCACTCGACGGACCCCGACGTCCGCAGCGCCATGTTGAAGAACCCGCGGGGCGGGATGAGCCTGCGCTGGATGCGCGCACTGCTCGATCACGGCATCGCCGTCAAGGGCCAGATCGTCGTGTGCCCGGGCGTGAACGACGGCGGCGTGCTCGACGACACGCTCGCCGGTGTGCTCGACCAGTACCCCGAACTCGATTCGATTGCGGTCGTTCCACTCGGCATCTCGAAGTTCAACGCCGAGTCGGCAATGCGGTTCCACACACTCGCTGAGGCCCAGTCGGTCGTCGACACGGTCGGGGAATGGCAGGACATCTTCCAGGCGACGCTCGGCAAGCGCATGGTCTACGCAGCTGACGAGTACTACATCATGGCCCAGCGCCCGTTCCCCGACGCCGAGCGGTACGACGGGTTCCCGATGCACGAGGACGGCATCGGCATGGCGCGTACCTTCGAAGCCGAGTTCCACGGCCACGCCGACGAGGCGACCGGCGTGCAGCGCGGATTCTTTGCAGCGGTCGACGCTCCGCCGAACCCAGCGGCCTACACCGGACTCCGGCAGAACGGCTGCGGCCCTACGGCGAGCGCGACCGGGCTGCAGTTGCGTCCCCGACGGACGGCGCCGGTCGGGGTCCTCACCGGCACGCTCGGCGCCCCCGTAATCACGCCGCTGATCGATTCCCTCGACCGTGACGATGTCCGGATCGTCACGGTTGCCAACGAGTTCTTCGGTGGGAACACCGGGGTGACCGGATTGATGACGGGTGAAGACGTGAGCAACGTTCTCGCCGGCCAACCCGAAGGGCACCGCTACCTGCTGCCAGACGTCTGCCTCTCCGATGACGGTCGATTCCTGGACGGTGTCGCACTTGACGATCTGCCTCGGCCGGTTGAAGTCATCCCCACCGACGGCATTGCACTGCGCGCCGCCCTCGACACCACAGGAAGCTCCCGATGAGCAACGACGACACCTCCCAGCCCGTGCACTCCACCCTCCCCGATGATCTCCTCGATCTCGATCCGGCGGCGATCAGTGAACTCGGCGAACTCATGCCTGCGGACCCGTCGACGGACCTCCCGACGGTCGTCATCATCGGTCGCCCCAACGTCGGCAAGTCGACGCTGTTCAATCGGATCGTCGGGAGTCAGCAAGCGATTGTCGAAGACCGGCCCGGCATCACGCGCGACCGCAAGGCACTCGAAGCGGACTGGCTCGACACACCGTTCCTCGTCGTGGACACCGGTGGCTGGATGCCGGGCGGAACCGAACTCGAAGAGAAGGTCTCGCGTCAGGTCGAAGAAGCCGTCAAGGACGCTGATGTGGTGCTGTTCGTCATCGACGCCTCGGTGTCACTCACCGACGACGATCAACTCATCGCGAACTGGGTGCGGCGCACGGGCACCGAGGTGCTCGTCGTTGCGAACAAGGCCGACAACCAGCGCCGCGAGAACGAGATCTGGGAGTACATGGGCCTCGGGCTCGGCGACCCGATGCCGACGAGTGCGCTGCACGGCCGCCGGGCCGGCGATCTGTTGGACAGGATCGTGTCGTTCTTCCCCGAGCGGGTCGAGGCGCCCGAAGAAGAGGAAAGCTACGACGAGGATCAACTCGCCGAGATCGAGTCACTGATCGACCTCGACGGTGCTCCTCCGCCGCGTGTTGCGATCGTCGGCCGACCGAATGTCGGCAAGAGCACGCTGTTCAATCAGTTGGTGGGCACCGATCGCGCTGTCGTCCACGACCTGGCAGGTACGACCCGCGATGCGATCGACACGCTCGTCGAGACCGAAGACGGTCCCATCGTCTTCGTCGACACCGCCGGGATGCGCAAGCGCGGCAAGATCGGCGACTCGGCCGAGTACTACTCACTCGTGCGGGCGCTGCGCGCCATCGACGATTCGGACATCGCCCTGCTCGTGATCGACGCGACGATCGGCGTGACCGGTCAGGACCAGCGCCTGTCCGAACGCGTCGATGCCTCCGGTTGTCCCATCATCATCGTGCTCAACAAATGGGAACTCGTCGGCGCCGAGGCCCGCATCGAGGTGCAGTCCGAAGTGAAACGCAAGCTGGCGTTCCTCGGCGACGCGCCGGTGCTGAAGATCTCCGCACTGTCGGGCAAGAACGTGCACAAGTTGCAACCGCTGCTTCAGGACTCGATCCGGCAGTACCACCAGCGGGTCCCGACCAAGAGCGTGAACAAGATCATCGGCGCCGCCCAGCAGGCACAGCCGCACAGCGGGGGAGCCAAGGTGCTGTATGCCGTCCAAGGTGCGACTGACCCGCCGACGTTCACCCTGTTCGTCAACCGCGAATTGGATCGCACCTATCTCCGCTACCTCGAGCGTCGGCTCCGAGAGGATCTCGACATGGGTTCGACGCCGATCAAGCTGCGCGTGCGCAAGCGGTCCTGATCGGGCGGAGTTGACCAATGCCATGGTGTGAACCGTGCGCCAAGTATTGGACGCCGAATGCAATGAACGATGACGGCACGTGTCCGTCCTGTGGCGAGCAGGTCGTCGAGCCACACGAACACGGCGGGGATGCGGTCGGCGACGAGACGGCGCCGTGGCACTTCAAGCTGATGCTCGTCGCGCTCGCCGCATATCTCGGTTGGCGCCTGCTCGATCTCTTCGTCTGACTAGGGCCAGAGGCCGAGGTGGCGTTCGCCCTGTGAGCGGCCGGCGAGGTTCGCCATCTCCGAGGTGAGCGGAGTCGCCTTCTGTGCTGCGAGTGCTGTGACGGCATTCGTCGCGACCCCGGATCCGTTGAGGACCGACGGCCCCACGAGTTGCACGCCGAGACGTTCTTGGCCGGTGCTCGACGTGAAGGCCGAGAGTGATCCGAACAGCAGCGGGTTCGGGTTGACGTCGGCGCGCGACCAGATCACGAAGCGGCTCGGCTGGTTCTGCGCAATGCGGTTGTACACGTTGCTGTTCAAGGTGATGCCCATCTGTTCGGCGGACATCTCCCGGCTGTAGTCCTCGACACAGATGAGGCAGTCAGCGGTCGAGTCGGTGCCGTCGATGACATTGTTGTAGGCCCGGACCGGGCCGAGCGTCCACGGCATTGCGGGGTCCGGCCAACCACGGCGCGGATCGACCGCGGAGTCGTTGCGGTCGTCGTTGCGCCTGAAGTCCTGCACGAGGTTGAGCGGGCGGTCGTTGCCGCTGAATGCGTTGTTCCAGATCTGCACGTCGCTCGTGTTGTTGACCTTGATACCGAAGCGGTCGTTGTCGGCGAAGAACGACCCGATGACGCGCGCTCGAGCGGTGAGTTCGAGGAAGAGCCCGTCGCCGGAGTTGCGGTTGAACGTGGAGTTCGCGATGCGGACGTCGGACACCGACCAGTCGGTCCAGAAACCGGTTGCGAGGTTGTCGGAGAAGTCGCTGTCGTGCACCGTGATGCGTGCGGTCTGGCCGACCTTGATGCCACCCGCCGAGGGAGTGATGTTGAATTTCTCGGCGTTGCTGCCGGTGACCAGGACCGAGGTCAACTGCAGACGGTCAGCATTGCGGACGTGGATCCCGAGCATGCCACTGTCGGTCACCGTCAGGTTCCTCATGACGGTGTCAGCACGGAGTGCGCTTATGCCGGTGGTTGCGAAGTCGTCGATCACGACGTTCTCGACGGTTGCCGACGGCGACTCCAAGGTCACGCCCGCCACCATCCAGACGCTGGGGGCGTAGCGCCTGATTCCGATACCCCGGATCACGACCCCCGAGGCACGCACCGACAGGGCCTTGGGGAGCACGCTCGCTCGGACCTGGGAAGTGCTCGGGTTCGATCCGACGTGCAGTTGCGATCGGGCTTCGTCGACGTAGAAGGTGCCGGCTGTGAGCTGGGAGAGTGAGCCGACCTGCTGCTGCGGTGCGCCGCCGATCCAGACTTGGTCGGGGTGGGCAGCCATCGGGAAGGCAGGGTTGAGGAAGCGGTAGAACTCGGTGTTGTTGTCGGGTGCTCCCTGGGTGTAGGTCGGGCTGCTGTCGAAGCGCGTGGTCCAGTTGTCGTGGCGCCAGCCGCGCGAGGTGCGGGTCCATCCGGTGACGGGCGCGCTGCCGTCGAGCCACACGGTTTCGCCCGGTGCGCTCTGGATGGTGACTCGCTTGTAGATCGCCACGTTCTCGCGGTAGGTGCCGGCACGAAGGACGATCGTGGAGCCGTTGCTGGCCAGTTGCACGGCCCGCGCCAGTGTGCGCACCGGCTGTTGCACAGTGCCAGCATTGGAGTCCGACCCCGATGGCGAAACGATCAGTGCTCCCGCCGGAACCGGGTACTGAGTCGTGCCGACCGGGGCAGACCCTGCTGTGCTCGCCGTCGGAGGCTCGGCGGGGGGTTGCGTCGTGGGCGGTGTTGTCGGTGGCGTGGTGGTTGGTCGGGTGGTTGGTGGTGGGGTGGTGGCGCCGTCGGCGGGGCGGGCGTAGAAGCGCACGCCTTCGTCGGTCCAGCCCTGCGCTGCCAGCGCTGCGCGTTCGGCGTCGGTTGCTGCAAAGCGATGTGTTGTGCCATTCGTGAAGCGGTTGACCGGCACGTGGCATCCGCTCGCTGAGTCCGAAACGGACAGGAATGGTCCGTGATCGGCGTACCCGTAGAGCTCGACTGCCTGGTTCAATTCTTGCCCGGCCGGCATCCACACGAAGTTCCCTGTCGTCGCCTGGTAGGCGCGGTGCAAGATGGTGGCGCCTGCAGCGCCGGGAGGTTCGGCGAGGAATGCGACGCCGCGGTCGTCCGTGAACCCATAGCCAGTGGCACTGGCGGCTTCCGAACTGCTCGTGGTGTAGAGGCTGGTCGCATTGGCCGGGCGCACCAGATGACGGACGGGCAGACCGGTTCCGTTACAGCTTGCGCCGGCAGATGCGGGCGAATTCGACGCGATCGTCGGGAGCATCAATGAGGCGAGCAGTGCCACCGCTGCGGCGGTTCGCGCCGTTGCTGATCGCAGGAAGGGAAAGTGTCGCATGAGGTTCCTCGCCGTCGCGCCACAGCGCGCTCAGTTGTTCTCGTGATGGTGTCCGCCGACCTTGGAGCAGTCCGAGAATCGCTTCACGGTACCGTCACAATCGACCGGCGAACGTCGTAAACGTCACGGGACCGTAATAGTGGCGGACCACCAACGCAAGCCTTTCGACGCGAAAGGAGCGAAGCAAACCGGTGGCGCTTCGATAGAGTCTGGCCAACAGAGAAGCGGGTCGACTACGTCGTCGCCACTTCAGTACGGGCTGTAGCGCAGCTTGGTAGCGCACTTGTCTGGGGGACAAGGGGTCGCAGGTTCAAATCCTGTCAGCCCGACGTACGAAAGTCCTGGTCAGAGGTTGTTTCCTCCGGCCGGGACTTTCTTCGTTTTCGACCTGCGATCAATCCGCCCGTGTCGCGCGGAACGTCGATGAGCTGTCCGCCGTGCCGAATGTGCCGCCGAGATCGAGCGCCAAGTCGATCTGCCATGTGATCGCACCAGTGTCGCTTGCGTCGAGGCCCTGGGCCTCGTAGAACGCCGTCGAGCCGATCACCACGTCGCTGCACAGCAGCGCCGGTCCGAGGCAGTCGATGACGGTCTGGGTACCGGTTCCGCTCGCCAGGTCGAACGTCCCGGTCGTGAAGATGTTGCCCACACCGAGCACGTTGTCGATCTGCTGGTCGATGGCAAAGGTCAATTGCTCATCGCCGAGCACTGCGTCACCGGTGTAGACGTAGACCGAGTCCGCCACGTCGCTGTCACGCCCGATGAGCGTTCCGGAGCCGGCGATGACGTGGGTGCGACCTTCGAGCCCACTGAACGGGAGTTCCTCCACGACGATGTCGAGGTTGTGCCAGCGCTTGGCGACGTACTGCTGGGCGTGGTCTCGGTAGAAGACCACGGCAGGTTGCTCGGAGACGACGGCGTTCCACGGCGTGGAGAAAGTGTTCACCGTGACGTCGACGGGCAGGGCAACAGGCACGTCGAGCGTCTCGGCGTCGTAGTACAGCTTGTTGCAGATGCCGTTGAGATAACAGACGTCGTCGCCGGCCTCGACCCAGTCCAGCGACAGCGGCTCCGACGCAGCGCCCGCTGTCTCGAACGAGGCATCGAAGACGATGTCAGACGATGCCAGGCGCGTGCTCAGCACACCATCGACGAGTTCGTGGCGGACATCGCTCGGCAGGTTGATGATGCTCACTGGATCGATGCCCACCTCCTCGGTCATCAGGTCGAGGACCAACATGTTCGGCGGCCGCCCGTCGCCGATGTCGGTGTACACGCTCCACTCCGCGCGCGTCCCCTCGGACGCGCCATCGATCTCGTACACCGACAACGTGAGGTAGTGCCCTACCTCGCCGCCCTCGAGCAGCGTCGTCGGTGCAAGTTGATGGCCGGCAGGAAGATCGAGCGCCGCCGACAACGCCTCCGGATCAGTGATCTCGAAGTGGTAATACGTCGACGGCGTCTCATTGCCGACGTCGAGGCCGACAAGAGCGTCGTTCTCGCCGCGGAAGAGTTGTTCGACAGACTTGCGCATGATTGCCGCCTGGTGTCCGTTGTTCTTGAAGCCGTACAACTCCTCCAGCCACTCGGGCGTGATGTCGAGATGCTCGGAGTCCAGGTTCTCCATCGGTGAGGCGACGTACTCCAGGGTGTTCTCGTAGTACACGACGTCCTTGAGTTCGGGTTTCAGATACTCGGCCCAACGTGAGTCGTGAGCGAAGGTGACATCGGCCGGGTCGACGGCAAAGGCATCGTGATTGAAGGTGGTCGCGTTGTACAGCACACGGTCCGACACCCCGTAGCCCCAGTAGATGTAGTCGTTGCCGATTGCCATCTCCGGGGTGAAGCGAACCACCTCCGCCTCGTCGGGATCGGGCACGGGGAACGACGACGAAAAGATGGACACGGTCGTGGCGCCCTCGATGCGCCCCGCCGACGACACCACCTGGTCGCCCTCGCGGACGTGCGAGACGGGTTCGGGGGTCGTGACGAGGTTCACCGGGTCGGCCGACACCTCTTCTGCCAATGCTTCGACGACGAAGAATCGGGGGCGTTCGCCGGCATTCGGATCGGCACCGTCGGGCCCGTGCACGTAGACATCCCATTCGGCCCGGCCGCCGCCGACGATGGAACCGCCACCGGCGTCGTACATGTTGAGCAGCAGGAAGTACTCACCCTCGGCCGGGTCGCTTTCGAAGAATCGGGTCGGAGCGATCCGGAAGCCCTCGGGCAGCTCGTTCTCCTCGAAGGCGTCGATGGCGGCCTGGTCACGGAACTCCCAGCGAAAGAAGACCGAGGCCGGCGAGGGCGGTTGGTCGCCATCGGCCTCACTCTTGACAATGAGGTCGGCCCAGGCGTCGTTGCCGGGGTCGAAGACACCCGCTGCGTAGTCGAATGCCTCCATGCCGACGAAGAGCTTCTTGAAGGTGTTGATCGAAAGGGCCGCCCCGTCGGGCGACGAGACGATCGGCGTCGGGGGCAGGGTCACGAGAACCTGGTCGAGGCCGTCGGCGACCGGTGCGGCGAGGGTGATCGGCACGCCGGTCGGATCTTGTCCTTGGTGCGCGTTGCGATCGAGGGTGTTGTAGGCCTCGACGAACTCCGCGGCATTCGACGTGTGGAACGCCACCGCTCCGGTGATGTCGCCATCGACGACGTCCAGGGCCCCGCTCACCACGGCGGCGCCCTGCAGGGTCAGGTCGGGTTCGACGTCGGTCGACGTCGCGGGCTGGAACAGGGCGGGCAGCCCGTAGACGAAGCTGATCGGGGATTCCTCGCCGAGCACCCCGAGAAACGGCACGATCACGCTCGTGTTCGTCGGCGCGGTCGCGTCTGCGACATCGATGACCGATTCCACCGCCGGTGCGGTGCCGGCGACCAGCAGTCCGCCCGGAAGGATCGCCAGTCGGTTGTCGTCGTCGTCCACGAACAGCGCCGTGGAGTCGACGCCGTAGGTCCCGTCCGGCGTCGGCGTCGACCCCGCGGCGACATCGGCGAGGTTCTCGCTGCGCAGTGTGGCCACGAGGAACAGGCCGTCGGGCGCATCCGTGGTCTGCGCCACCACGGCGCTCGTCATCGCTTCGGCAACGTCGATCGACCCCGCCAGGGTGCCGACCGAACTGAGCATCTCGCTGAACACGAAGTCGGCGCCGTCGCCGGTCAGCAGCGGCGGGATCTCTGTCGAGGGATCACCGGACAGCAGCGCCTGGACATCGACGCTGAGCAGCCCGCGCGTGGTCTCGGGCAGCAAGCCCGTGAGGACGTCGATCGCTGCGAGGTGACCCGTCTCGGCGACCAGCTCGACGCCGAATTCTTCCGGGCTGGTGTCCGGGTCGGTGTCGTCCGGGTCGGTGGCGTCCTGGGGTGTGGTGTCCGAAATCTCGCCGGTTGCCATCTCGCCGGTTGCCATCTCGCCGGTTGCCACCTCGCCGGTTGCGCCAGCCGTGCTTGCTACTGCAACATCACCGCCGGCAGCGTCGTCGGTCGAGTCTCCGGTGCAACTGACGACGAGCAGACTGGCCGCCGAGATGAGTGCGACCGATCGAACGGAAGCAGAAGTGAACGCACGTTCCCGCATACCCCACCCTCTCAGAACGTGCAGCGATACTGCCAAATCCGGTGTGCGGATCGTCGAGCGGGGCGATGAGGCCGGCAGCAATGATTCATCTGGCGTTCACCACCGCCGATCATCGACTGGCGCTACGGTCGCCAGCGATGACCATTCGCATTGGAATCAACGGCTTCGGACGGATTGGTCGGTTGGTGGTTCGGGGCCTCCAGGGGCGCCCAGACCTCGAACTCGTCCACGTGAACGACCCGAACTGTGACGCCGCCACCGCTGCGCACCTGCTCGCGTATGACACCGTGCACGGACGTTTCGCCGGCGAGGTCAGTTCCGGTGAAGCATCGATCACGGTCGACGGTGTGCACGCCACGGTCTCGGCGTTTCGCACGCCCGCAGAAGTGCCATGGGCGGAGGCGGGCGTCGACATCGTGCTCGAATGCAGTGGCGTGTTCAAAGCGACCGACACGTTGCATCCGCATCTCGATGGTGGTGCCAGCAAGGTGATCGTCGCTGCACCGGTCAAGTCCGACGGCGTGCTCAACATCGTGATGGGCTGCAACGACGACCTGTACGAACCCGACGTGCACGACATCGTGACGGCGGCGTCGTGCACGACCAACTGCCTGGCGCCGGTCGTCAAGGTGTTGCACGAGAACATCGGCATCGAGCGGGGAGCGATCACGACGATCCACGACGTGACCAACACCCAGGTGATCGTCGACGCTCCGCACAAAGACTTGCGGCGAGCGCGTTCGGCACTCAACTCATTGATCCCGACGTCGACGGGCTCGGCGACGGCGATCACGATGATCTACCCCGAGCTGACCGGCAAGCTGAACGGCACCGCCGTACGCGTTCCGCTGCTCAACGCCTCGCTCACCGACGCGGTGTTCACGATGTCGCGCGAGGTCACCGTTGAAGAGATCAACGACCTGTTCCGCCACGCCGCGCAAGCCGACCTCGACGGCATCCTCGGTTTCGAAGAGCTGCCACTCGTATCCGCCGACTACACCAACGACACCCGCTCGGGAATCGTCGATGGGCCCTCGACCATGGTCATCGATGGTCGGATGGTCAAGGTGCTGATCTGGTACGACAACGAGTACGGCTACGCCTTCCGCATGGCTGACCTCGCCGCCAAAGTCGCTGCGGCACTGCCTCGGTCGTGAATCTTCGCAACTACGCACTGGTCACCGGCGGGTACTGGGCGTTCACGCTCACCGACGGCGCCTTGCGGATGCTGGTGCTGCTGCACTTCAACGAACTCGGCTACTCCCCGGTTCTCCTCGCCTTCCTGTTCCTCGCCTATGAGTTCATGGGTGTGGTCACGAATCTGATCGGCGGTTGGGTCGGGTCACGGACAGGCCTCGCCTTGACCCTGCGAGTCGGACTCGCGCTGCAGGTGGTTGCACTGCTGCTGCTGAGCCTGCAGCAGGAGGCATGGGGCGAGTGGGTCTCGGTGGTCTTCGTGATGGGCGTGCAAGCGCTGTCAGGTGTGGCCAAGGACCTGACGAAGATGAGTTCCAAGAGCGCGGTGAAGTTCGTCGCCGGACGCAACGGTGCGAGTGCCGACGGTGACGGTGGACTGTTCAAACTGGTGGCGCTGCTCACCGGATCGAAGAATGCACTCAAGGGCGTCGGATTCTTCGTCGGCGCCGCACTGCTCGCGTCGGTCGGCTACGACGCCGCGCTCTGGCTACTCGCGGGGCTCGTCGGGGCTGCATTGCTCGCCGTGATGCTGCTGTTGAACCAAGACATCGGTCGATCCGCGACACCGTCGCCGCTGCGGTCGATCCTGACCAAGTCCGCAGCCATCAACCGACTCTCAGCAGCACGAGTCTTCCTCTTTGCATCGCGCGACATCTGGTTCGTCGTGGCCTTGCCGGTCTTCCTCGAAGAACAGTTGCGTTGGTCGTTCTACGGCATCGGCGGCTTCCTCGCGGCCTGGATCATCGGGTACGGGGGAGTGCAGTCGATCGCTCCTCGTCTGGCCGGCAGCGGCGGCGATGTCGCTGCCGCAGGTCGGTGGGCGCTGACACTCGTGGGGATCTCCGTGGCCATGGCGGCCCTGGTCGCCGTCGATGTCGCAGTGACTGCGGTGATCATCGTCGGCCTGATCGTGTTCGGCGTCGCGTTCGCCGTGAACTCCTCGCTGCACTCCTACCTGATCCTCGCATACAGCGACGATGACGCCGTCGCCGCCGACGTCGGTTTCTACTACTCGGCCAACGCTGTCGGTCGACTGGTCGGCACGCTGCTGTCCGGGCTGCTGTACCTGTGGGGCGGTCTACCGATTGCGCTCTGGGGAGCAGCGACGTTCGTCGCGATCACCTGGATGCTGACACTGCGGCTTCCGGCGCTCCCTGCGTCGCAGCCCGCCGAGGCGATCAGGTGAACAGCTTGCGGACCAGGGGCCATGCCAACAACGTGCCCAGGAGCTGGGCGGCAATGAAGCCCGGTGCCGACGCTGGTGCGATACCGGCAAAGGTGTCGGAGAGTGTTCGGGCGATGGACACCATGGGGTTCGCGAAGCTGGTCGACGACGTGAAGAAGTAGGCGCCGCCGATCCAGACACCGACAGCAACTGCGACGACGTGGGGTTTGCCGAGTCGGGCCGCACCGTGGATCACGAGCAGCAGGCCGATCGTGGCGACGATCTCCGACACGAGTTCGGCGCCGCTGTCGCGCTGTTTGGTCGACAGGAAGATCGCGCCCCTGCCGGTCTGCTCGGAGAACATCACGTTGGCCACGACTGCGCCGAAGCAGCCGCCGAGGATCTGGGCCCCGGCGTACTGGGCCGTCTCGGTCGTCGACCGCAAGCCCAACAGCCGGTCGAGTAGCGTGACTGCCGGGTTGAAGTGGGCGCCCGAGACGGTGGCGAACATGATGATCAGGCCGACGAGTGCGCCCGCGGTCGCCGCCGCGTTCTCGAACAGCTGCAGGCCGACGTCGTCGGGGGAGAGGGTCTCCGCCATGATCCCCGAGCCGATCACGGCGATCACCAGGAAGGCGCTGCCGATCCCCTCGGCCAACAGACGCGTCGACAGCGGCACCACGGGTGGCACCGGCAGGTCGGCCGGTCCGGCAGGATCGATCAGGGACATGGGAGGTTGCGGACGATATCGTGAAGTATCGACCAGGATCAATATGACTGAGCAACAATCATCATCACTCCGCAATAGCTGCTGCGGGGGAGGGGTGTCGCGTCTCGACATCGCCCAGGCTGACGAACTCGCCGGTCGGCTCGGCGCACTTGCCGACCCGGTCCGCCTGCAGATGCTGTCGATCATTGCGTCGGCGTCTGGCGGGGAAGTCTGTGCATGCGATTTCGTCGGCCCGATCGGCAAGTCTCAACCCACCGTGTCGCACCACCTGAAGGTGCTCGCCGAAGCGGGTCTCGTCACGGGCGACAAGCGCGGGAGATGGGTCTGGTACGCCCTCGCCACCGGTGGTATCGACGCAGTCGTGGACGCGCTGTCTGGTGTTGTGGCCGAGTCGAGTACCTGACGATGTGCGGACGCTTCGTCTCCACCAGCGCACCCGACGCGATCGCGACGTACTTCGGCGCCGACGTGGATGTCGAAACCCTCGGCGAGAACTTCAACGTCGCCCCGACCCATGACATCTACGGCGTGGTCGCACGGCAACAGGATCCGTCGACCGAGCCGGCGCGCACCGTCCAGGCGTTTCACTGGGGGTTGATTCCCAGTTGGGCCAAGGACTGCAAGGTCGGCGCCCGGATGATCAACGCCCGTTCCGAGACCATCGCCGAGAAGCCAGCATTCCGCGGACTGGTCAAGAACAAGCGGCTGATCATCCCGATGGACGGCTTCTACGAGTGGCAGCCCGGTCATCCCGACGGCCCACTCAACGCCAAGGGCAAACCACTCAAGCAGCCGATGTTCATTCACCGAATCGACGGCGAGCAACTTGCGGTGGCCGGACTCTGGGCTGCGTGGAAGGACCCGAGCGACGCTGAGCAGCGCTGGTTGCACAGCGCAACGGTGATCACGACTGCGGCGAACGAGTTGATGTCATCGGTGCACGACCGGATGCCGGTGTTGGTTCCGCAGAGTCGGTGGGACGAGTGGCTGCATCCCGGCAACGACGACATCGAGTCGCTGAGGGATCTGTTCGGTGCGTCGAACGACGGAGTCCTCGAGATGCGCGAGGTCTCGACAGAGGTCAACAACGTCAGGAACAACTCAGCCGAGCTGCTCGCGCCGAAGCCGGAGTAGCTGTGCTCAGAGTTCGGCGATGATGCGCGCTGCGTAGGACTCGAGGTCAGCGCGTTCAACGTGGGCGGCGGCGTTCGAGAAGGACAACTCGGCCATGTCGTTGGTCGGCACGAGGTGGATGTGAGCGTGGGGCACTTCGTAGCCGGCGATCATCATTCCGACGCGCTCGCATCCGAACGCCCGATGCTGCGCTGACGAGATGCGGTGGGCGACGGCGAAGAGATGGGCGCTCAGGTCCGGCGCCGCATCGATCCAGTGGTCGATCTCCTCGATCGGAACCACGAGGGCGTGGCCTGCGGTCATCGGGTTGATCGACATGAAGACGACACACCGGTCGTCGCGATGGACGAACGTGCCGGGGATGTCGCCGTTGATGATCATCGTGAAGACCGTGCTCATACGCGGCCCACAGTACGCAACGCGTACGCTGACCACGTGACTGACGACGACACCGGGCCCGCCCCGCTTGCAAACGCTGACGCTGACGCTGACGCTGGTGGGGTCGAGGGAGGGGCAGCCGAGAGCGTCGATGTTCCAGCGGGCATGTTCGACAACCTGTGGACCGTGCCCAACGCGTTCACCTTGGTCCGCCTGCTCTGCCTGCCGGTCTTCCTGTGGCTGTTGTTCAGCCAGGACAATCGTGCGGGTGCTGCCTGGATGCTCGTAGCATTGGGGAGCACCGACTGGGTCGACGGCTACATCGCCCGCCGTTTCGATCAGGTCAGCGAGTTCGGCAAGATCTTCGATCCGACCGTCGACCGCCTGTTCTTCTTCGTATCGGTGATTGCGATCATCATCGACGGGTCGATTCCGTTGTGGTTCGCGATCGCCGTGCTCGTGCGCGAAGTCGCCGTTGGCGCAATGGTGACGATCGCGACGTTCGTGTTCGGCATGGAGCGCTTCGACGTGACATGGTGGGGCAAGACGGCCACCTTCTTGCTGATGGGCGCTGTTCCGAGTTTTCTGATCAGCAATGCCGGAGTGTTCGAATCCGACTTCTTCGCGGTCGTGGCCTGGGTCTGCGGTATCCCTGGCCTGGTGCTCAGCTACTGGACCGGTCTTGGTTACATCCCTGACGTTCGTCGAGGTATTGCCGATGGTCGCCGAGATCGCGACGATCGTGTTCTTTCCGACGCCTGATTCTCGCTACGGTGGGCGACGATGAATGTGCCTGCAGAACTCCGTTACTCCTCAGACCACGAGTGGATCCGCCAAGACGGAAACGTCGTGACGATCGGCATCACCGAATACGCCCAGGATTCACTCGGTGACGTGGTCTTCGTTGAGGTGCCCGAACAGGGCAGCGAGGTGTCGATCGGCGACTCGTTTACCGAAGTCGAGAGCACGAAGTCGGTGAGCGACATCTACGCGCCGGTGTCGGGCACGATCGCCGCCGTCAACGAGGCGCTTGACGGGCAGCCCGAACTGCTCAACAGTGACCCTTACGGTGAGGGTTGGATCTGCTCGATCGAGATGTCCGATCCATCCGAACTCGATGCGCTGCTCGACGCTGACGCGTACTCCGCACTCACCGGTGGCTGACCTGATGACCACGTACGTCTTCTGCAATCAGTGCGGCCATCGCAACCCGCCCGAGAGTGCTTTCTGCTCGAGTTGTGGAGAACCGTTGGACTCCCTCGACGATCGGACGATCACGCTCACCGCCATTGATCCGCTGCAGGATGCCCCCGGCACCGATGACGACATCATCGTCCCGGTCGGAGAACTCCCGGTCGAGGTCGGCGTGCTGATCGTTCGGGCGGGTGCTCAGGCCGGATCTCGATTCCCGCTCGAGGAGGACCTGACGCGGTTGGGTCGCCACCCGGACAGTTCGATCAGTTTGGATGACATCACCGTCTCTCGACGTCACGCTGACATCGAGCGCACACCGGACGGGTACGTGGCAAGTGACGCCGGGTCGCTGAACGGCACCTACGTCAATCAGGAGCGCATCGACCGGATGTTGCTCCGGCATGGTGACGAGTTGCAGATCGGCAAGTTCCGCCTCGTGTTCTTCGAGCGCAACGATGGTTGAGGTGCCCGCCAAGCATGCATCGATGTCGCATCTCTCGATCGGCGAAGTGCTCGCCCTGCTGCTCGAGGAATTCACCGACGTTACGATCTCCAAGATCCGCTTCCTCGAGAGTCAAGGTCTGATCGATCCTGAACGTACCCCGTCGGGGTATCGCAAGTTCTATGACGATGACGTCGAGTTGTTGCGCTGCATCCTGCGTGAGCAGCGCGAGAACTACCTGCCGCTGCGGGTGATCAAAGATCGACTCGACTCGGGTGAGATCGATCCGACCAGCGAAGTGCCGCGTCCGCGGGGCATCAAGAACCTGCCTGACGACGACGCCACGTTCGAGACGCCGAACGCAGCACCGGTCAGCGCGGCGCCGGATCAGACCGTCCCGGAGGTCAAGATCGGCGAACCACCGACCGGCGCCGAGGCGTTGTTCGCTCGCACGGACCATCCGATCGATCCCGAACCGACGATCCCACCGACCGTTGCGCCGACCGTTGCTGCGACCGTTGCTGCGACCGTTGCTGCGAATGGCGCAACGGGCTCGACGGCTGCTGACAGTCCAATCACGTCGCTGGCGCCTGGCGTGATGCTGACTCGTGACGAGCTCTGTTCGAGGGCGTCGATCAGCGTCGAGGCGCTCGACAGTCTCGAGTCCTACGGCGTCGTGACCGGGGTGCGCGGGTCAGGCGGTTTGTACGGCGAGGATGCGCTCGAAATCGCAACGATCTCGCAGCAGTTCCTCGAAGCCGGCTTCGATGCTCGACATCTCCGCGGGTGGAAGGTGGCTGCTGACCGCGAGGCCGGTCTCTTCGAGCAGATGATTCAGCCGTTGCTCCGCCAGCGCAATCCGCAGGCTCGTGAACAGGCTCGTGAACAGCTGACCGACATGGAACAGATTGGCAGTCGTCTGCGTTCTGCGTTGATGCGCGCAGCGATGCGCCACCACTTCGAAGACTGAGTACGATCGATCCTGTGATCGCTCTCGAACTGATCGGCGTACGCGTCGAAGTGCCGGCCAACACGCCGATGATGCTGCTCAAGGAGCAGGAGGGCGATCGACGGCTCCTGCCGATCTACATCGGGACTCCCGAGGCGTCAGCGATTCACTACGCCCTCGATGGCGTCGAGCCACCTCGGCCGCTGACGCACGACCTGTTTCTGGTCACGCTTGGCGAGTTGGGTGCGTCGATCGACAAGGTCGTGATCACCGAGATGAAGGAGCGCACGTTCCACGCCGAGGTGCATCTGTCGAGTGCTGCAGGTGCGAAAATCATCTCCTCGCGGCCGTCCGACGCAGTGGCACTGGCTGTTCGCTGCAATGCCCCGCTCTTTGCAACCGATGAGCTCATGGCGGCCGAGGCCCACGAAGCGCCGGCCGAACCCGAAGACGACGCTGCGGAGATCATCGATGACTTCAAGGACTTCTTGGACAACGTCAGCCCCGAGGACTTCGAGGCCTGATTCGAAGCGGTGACCCGGTCACCAACGAGCGGGCAACGTGACCTGCTGGGCTGCGTCAGCGCCCGATGGAACGAAGTGCAAGATGAGCGACTTGCGCGTCAAGCCCGGTTCGGTGATCGCCGCACCGCCGTGGATGAGCATGCCGTGCCAGAACAGCACGTCGCCCTTTCGCGCCAGAAACTTGTGCTCTTCGAAGTCGTTCGACTCGGCAACAACGCCGGCGGTGTAGCGCGCGGCGGACGCAGCATCGGGGGCGGTACGCAAGTTGGTGTTGGGGTAGTCATCGAACTCGGCGAAGAGGGGCCCGCGATGTGAGCCCGGGTAGTACACGAGCGGGCCGGCTCCTTCGACGATGTCTTCACATGCGACCCAGGCGCCGACGATCAGGTTCGGGACGCCGAGGTGGAACACACAGCTGTCCTGGTGGAGATCCTGGCGGCTGCCGTTGTGGAAGTTGATGCTGTAGGTGGCTTGGGTGTCGAAGCCGAGGATCATCGATGCCAGGCGCTGGAGTTCGAGATCTCGGCGCACCGCGTCAGCAGCAGCGGATTGCTCGACGAACGCGTGGACCCGCCAGTTCGAGCGCTCGCGTGCTGCGAGGCGTTGCTCGACGGGTCGTGCGAGGAGTTGACCGTGGTCGACGGTGACTCGGTGGCCATCGGCGTCGAACTCGAGGTCGCAGAACTCCAGGCCGGGCAGTGGCGCCGTCGCGGTGAATGCGCTGTCGAGTTCCGTGAGCATCGCGTCGATCAGGTCGTGCGGAACGACGTCCTCGACGATCGCGTAGCCGTCGCGGACCCATGACAACAGGATCCGATGGTCGTCGGGGTCGTTCCCGGCTCGTTCGGCGATCTGGTCAGCAGCGTCCTCGGTGTCGAACCAGGCGGTGTCGGGCAGATGCTGCGGAGATCGGGCGGCTTTCGCCACTCGGGCGATCCGGCTGGTGATCTGGGTCTTCAGGCACATGCACCAACACTACTGCGAGCCCCGCGGCCGGTCTGCTGACGGTCGACCCCGGATCACGGGTGTGTGGACGAAGTCTCAACAAAGGGTTGACGGTCGCGCCGGTGGGTCGTAGTCTGCGGTCTCTCACATTGCTGTAACTACGAATCTGTGGTGCGGCAATTCATCTGTTCGTCACGTTGGGAACAGCGAACCGGAAGGCCACCACATGACCGATGCACCCGAACCACAGCAGATCGGCACTTCGCTGTCCGATATCGACAAGCAGCTTGCTGAAACGCTCGGCTACAGCGGCACCCAGACCGCAACCGTGGTCGGTATCACGTACCGCCAACTCGACTACTGGGCGCGGACCGACTTGATTCGCCCGTCACTGAGCGACGCAAGCGGTAGCGGAAGCCGCCGTCGCTATTCCTACACGGACCTGCTGGAACTGAAGACGATCAAGAAGCTGCTCGACGCAGGCATCAAGCTCGAACAGGTCCGCAAGGTGTTCGATTACCTACGCGAGCACGTCACGACCGACATCGCGTCGGCACACCTCGTGATCGAGGGCGAGAGCGTCCAGGTCTGCGACGACGGCGAGTTGATCGACGTGTTGAAGAACGGCCAGGGTGTGCTGAACATGGTGTTCTCGATGAGTGGCGTCAAGAACGAACTCGAAGCCGACGTCGCCGAGATCGCCACACAGATCCTCGACGAGCAGCCCCACCGCCGGATCGGTTGAGTGCGGCCGTGGCGCTCGAACAGTCCCCGCTCGTCGATCAGCACCGGGCACTCGATGCCAACCTCGTCGAGTTCGGAGGCTGGGAGATGCCCATTGCCTACCCGTCGGGCACGATCGACGAGCACATGGCGTGCCGACAGGGTGCAGCGATGTTCGACGTGTCGCACCTCGGCTCGGTCCGCATCGACGGCGACGGCGCGTTCGATCGCCTCCAGGCGACGTTGACCAACGACCTCGGCAAGGTGAGCCCAGGGCGGGCGCAGTACACCCATCTGCTGGACCCAGCGGACGCATCGGTGCTCGATGACATCATCGTCTGGTGGCATCCGCGCACCGACGGCGAACCGGACGTGTTCGACGTGATGCCCAACGCATCCAACACCGACGACGTGGTTGCAGCGCTCGGCGGCACCGAGACCACGCACGAACGAGCGGTCATCGCGGTGCAGGGCCCTGAGGCCAAGGAGCGTCTCGCCACGATCTGGCCCGACGCGGCATCGACCGGTCGTTTCCGTGTCGCTCGATGCGACTGGCAGGGGTCGGCCTGCACGGTTGCCGGCACCGGCTACACCGGTGAACCGGGCGTTGAGATCGCCGTGCCTGCAGACGCTGCGACGTCGCTGTGGAATGCGCTGCTCGGCGCAGGCATCACCCCGGCTGGGCTCGGCGCGCGTGACACACTTCGCCTGGAATCTGGGCTTCCGTTGCACGGCCAGGAGCTCGGCGAGGGAATCACGTCGCTGCAAGCGGACCTCGGTTGGGTCGTTGCGTGGGACAAGCCGGCGTTCATCGGGAAATCTGCCGCGCTGGCCGAACGCCAAGACGGCGTGGCTCGCCGACTGTTCGGCATCGCGACCGAGGGGCGCCGTCCGGCGCGCACCGGCTACTCGGTGCTCGTCGACGGCGACGTCGTCGGCACTGTCACGAGCGGCAACTTCTCACCCGTGCTCGGGCATGGCATCGCGCTCGCCATGCTGTCGCCGACCACCGCTGAAGGCGACGTGGTCAGTATCGACGTCCGCGGCAAAGCACTGCCCGGTCGCGTCGTCGCCACGCCATTCATCTGACGGCACAGGCGGCGACCTCGTTCACCCCTTCTTGCGCGCCGCGGTCTTCTTCTTGGACGCAGCTTTCTTTTTGGCTGCAGCCTTCTTGCGTGCTGGCGCACGCTTCGTCGTGGCGCTCGGTGCCGGTGTGCGAGCCGGGTCGGGAGACGGTGGCTTGGAGGCGGGCATGCCCGGGAGCTTGAAGCCGCCGAAGAGGCCTCCGGCTGACTCGGCGAGCTGCGTCAGCGGGCCGAGCCGGTTCTGCAGTTCGCCGAGGATGTCGCTGAACTGACCGAGTTGGTCGGGCAGTTGCGTGAACGCCGGGGTCGTGAGGGTCTTCGCGAGGCGGTCGAGGCCGGGTGCTGCAGCCATTGCCGGGCCGCTCACGACCTGCATCATCTGGTCAGCGGCTTCGACGGTTCGGGTGACCTGCGGGATGGCGGCGCGGATCGGCTCTTCGACGTCGGCCACGAGCCGGTTGATCCGCTCGGTGGTCTCGTTGAGGTTCTCCATGGTCCGATTGAAGTTCTCGACGCCGCGCAGGAACTCGTCGACGCCCTTGCGGAACTGCTCGAACGACTGGATCGTCCCGGCGAGAGGCGCCGCAACGAGGTTGAACATCTGAGAGAGCGGGTCACTGTCGGCCATCACGCCAATCTAGTTCGACACGCACACCGTCTCCGGGCTCCGCGCAACCCTCGGGCGGAGACGTTTCCCCACGCTGCGGTGGAGTTTCGTCTCCCGAACGTGAGAACGACGCGGCCGTGAGTCAGTCCATCGCCAGGGCTTCGAGGGGCTCGCAGCTGCAGACCAGGTTGCGGTCGCCGTATGCACCGTCGATGCGGGACACCGGGGGGAAGTACTTGGACACACGAAGACTGTCGAGCGGGAATGCTCCGAGGTCTCGGCTGTACGGGCGAGTCCACTCACCGAGCAGTTCTTCGGAGGTGTGGGGTGCGTGGCGCAGTGGGCTGTCCTCGACCGCCCAGTCGCCGGCGGCGACGCGATCGACCTCGCCCCTGATGGCAATCATGGCCGTGCAGAACCGGTCGATCTCGCGCAGGGTTTCGCTCTCGGTCGGCTCGATCATCAAGGTGCCGGCGACCGGGAAGCTCATCGTCGGAGCATGGAAGCCGTAGTCCATCAACCGCTTGGCGATGTCATCGACCGTGACGCCGGTGTCCTTGGTGATGTCTCGTATGTCGATGATGCACTCATGGGCGACGCGACCGTGCTCGCCCCGGTAGAGAACGGGGAAGTGATCGTCGAGCCGAGCGGCGATGTAGTTGGCAGCAACGACGGCAACCGTGGTTGCGTCGGTGAGGCCGTGGCCTCCCATCATCTCGAGATACATCCAGGGGATCGGCAAGATTCCTGCCGACCCGAAGTTCGCCGCTGACACCGCACCGACTGGTGCTGAGTCATCGAGCGGATCCCCCGGCAGGAACGGGATGAGATGGGACCGCACGCCGATCGGGCCGACGCCGGGGCCACCACCGCCGTGTGGGATGCAGAACGTCTTGTGCAGGTTCAGGTGGCTGACGTCCGCGCCGAACTTGCCGGGACGGGCATGGCCGACGAGAGCATTGAGGTTCGCGCCATCGACGTAGACCTGGCCGCCGGCCCCGTGGATCATTGCGCACAGCTCGGTGATGTCTGCTTCGAACACGCCGTGAGTCGACGGGTAGGTGACCATGATCCCGGCCAGCGTGTCGCCGACGTCGGCGATCTTCGCCGCAAGATCCGTGAGGTCGACGTTGCCCTGCTCGTCACAGGCGACGACTTTGACATCGAGGCCGGCCATGACTGCGCTGGCGGCGTTCGTGCCGTGCGCGCTCGACGGAATCAGGCACACGGTGCGCTGTGCGTCACCGTTTGCTCGGTGGAACGCCCGGATGGCGAGCAGCCCGGCGAACTCGCCCTGGCTGCCGGCGTTGGGTTGCAGGCTGACGGCGTCGTAGCCCGTGATGGTGGCCAACCGGTCGGCGAGGTCGTCGATCATTTCCAGGTAGCCGGCAGCCTGTGACTCCGGGGCGTACGGGTGGATGTCAGCGAACTCCGGCCACGTGATCGGCAGCATCTCCGATGTGGCGTTCAGCTTCATCGTGCAGGATCCGAGCGGGATCATCGTGCGATCGAGCGCCAGGTCGCGGTCGCTCAGTTTGCGTAGGTAGCGGAGCATCTCGTGTTCGCTGTGATAGCGCTCGAAGACCGATTGGGTGAGGAACTCATCGCTCCGCCGGAGAGCTGCGGGAAGCCCGTCCGGTGCTGCATCGGCATCCGCTGACGGTTCGCCGCCGAGCGCTCTGACGACCGCGGACACGTCATCGATCGTCGTTGTCTCGTCGAAGGTCACTCCGATCATCGTGCCGCTCACTCGGCGGACGTTGTACCCCGCGTCGAGTGCCGCACGGATCGCAGCATCGGCGTCGTCGGAGGTGAATGTCAGCGTGTCGAACCAGGTGCTGTTGGCGATCTCGACGCCACCGGCCCGTAAGCCAGCAGCGGCAATCGAGGTGAGTCGCTGAACCCGTTCAGCAATGCGCGTGAGTCCACTGCGTCCGTGCCAGGCGGCATAGAGCCCGGCGATGTTGGCCAGCAGTACCTGGGCGGTGCAGATGTTCGACGTCGCCTTTTCTCGCCGGATGTGTTGCTCGCGCGTCTGCAGCGCGAGGCGCAACGCGGGTCGGCCGGCGGTGTCGGTGCTGACGCCGACGATCCGGCCGGGCATCGAACGCGCCGACTTCTCTCGGGCTGCGACGAAGGCTGCGTGAGGGCCGCCGAAACCCATGGGCACCCCGAATCGTTGCGCCGAGCCAATGGCGATGTCGGCGCCCATCTGGCCGGGCGGTGTGACGAGAACGCAGGCGAGTGGATCGGTGATGACCGCTGCTACTCCGCCCAGTTCGTGGACCCGGGCAATCCCATCGGTCCAGTCCCTGACTCGGCCGTGTGAGCCAGGATTGCTGAACACGGCGCCGAACACGCCTGCGTCATCATCGAGCAGGTCGACGTCACCGACGACGAGATCGACGCCGACCGGCTCGGCACGGGTCCGCAGAACTGCGAGTGTCTGCGGATGCGTGTCGTGGTGGACGAAGAACCGTTGGGTCTTGGCCTTGGACTGGCGGCGCGCCATCGTCATGGCCTCGGCAGCGGCGGTACCTTCATCGAGCAGCGAGGCATTGGCAACGTCGAGCCCCGTCAACTCGGTGACGAGGGTCTGGAAGTTGAGAATTGCTTCGAGACGGCCCTGGCTGATCTCGGGTTGGTACGGCGTGTAGGCCGTGTACCAGGCGGGGTTCTCGAGCACGTTGCGGGCAATGACCGGGGGAGTGGTCGTGGCGGTGTAGCCCATGCCGATCAAACTGGTGACGACCTCGTTTTTCGACGCGATCGCTCGGAGCCGACGGATCGCTTCGGATTCGGACACTGCAGCGGGCAGGTCGAGCGGTTCGGTGGAGCGAATCGAAGCCGGCATGGTCTCGTCGAGCAGTTCGTCGGCGGACTCGACGCCGAGCGCGCCCAGCATGTGGTCGAGATCAGCCGAGGAGGGGCCGATGTGGCGGCGGACGAACTCGTCCGGTTCGATCAGGTCGCTGAGGGGAGTGGGCATGGTTGATCCTTGCTGGTCTGCCCCCGCTGTCACCTGTGCCTGAGAGTTTTGATCCCCGTGGGCGGGCCCACCGACTCCGTGCGGAGACTCATGGGCCGCTTTCCAGCGTGCCTCACTCGAACGGTCCTGGTGCTTGAGCGATTGCCGGGGTGGGTTGCGCCTTCAGCGCCGGTTGCCCGGCTCTCCCGATCGAGTGGATCGGCGATTCGATTGTGCTCACAGAGTAGTGCAGTTTCGCGAGTTCGTCTCGCTTGGGCGGTCAGTCTCCGCAGGACGCGGAGAAGGTGCCCGAAGCCATGTCGCCAAGGGAAACGATGTTCTCGAACGTTCCGCTGCCGTCGATCAAGTTGCCGTCGCGTTGCCAATCGAGTGTGCCGTTCTCCTGCGCAACTGTTCCGATGACCGAACCTGCTCGCCAAGAACTGTTGCCGTCGGCCGGCTCGAACCCGGCCGGCGCCTTGTCACCATCGGTGAGTTCGACGACCACGCTCTGTTCATCGAGGCTGTCCGCGGACAGCTTTCGCCTCTGTGAGCGACGCTCAAGTCACCCAAAGCAAGCAGCGTTCGTCGTGAACATTTCCGAGCGGATGGGCGAGCCCAGACGAGCCTGGTTGATGATGGCGATGCGTCGCGGCGGTTGTCGTCGCGTCGATAGCGCGCAGTCCGAAGCCAATCGCGAGGACGTCCACATGGGTGCATTTCGAACGGACGGTGCTGCGTTGGCGAAGGCTGTTTATGAGGGGATCCGAGTGGTCAGGTCTGTGTTGTGACGGCGAGCCGCTCGACGTGTTGACCGGTGACCGTCGCAATGATCTCAAAGTCGTTGTCGAGATGCAGGACAGTGAGTGCCGCAGTTTCGGCAGTTGCGGCAATGAGAAGGTCTGGGATCGAGGGAGCGCGATGCTGGCCGAGGTCCGCAAGGGCCAGTTGAATTGCGACGGCGCGATCCTCGATCTTGGTGGTCAGGTACTCCACTGGCATCGACGCGAGTGGCGGCCTCGCAGTGCTCTCTCGGAGTTCGTTTGCCGACCTCGCTGAGAAGCCGACCTCGAGTCGGGTGACAGTGCTGATCCTGACGAGCCCACGCTGGATTCGGGTTGCCCAGGTTGCAGCGTCAGGGCTGGTGGCAAGTCGGACCAGAGCGGACTTGTCGATCAGCCAGGTGGTCATTCCCAGGCGTTGTCCACGACGGCGTCGTTGCCGAGGTCGGCGAACGTGTCGGCGAAAGCTGCAAGATCGTCGGTGGTGACGTCGAGGAGCGCTTCGCTGCGCTCGCGTGCGAGGGTCCGTCGCAGGTATTCGGTACGCGACAGCCCCGCAACCTGGGCCTTGGCGTCGATCGCCGCCAACACATCGTCAGGCACGTCTCGTATCAGGATGTCGCTCATCGTTCACTCTCCCAACTCTTTGGTATCAGATGATATCAGAAGCACTCCGGATGACCATCGAATGCCGCGTGGCGACGCACATTCTCGAACGGGTAGCACCGTCGCTCTGCGGTAGCGGAGCAGCGCGGGAAAGGGTTCGAAGTTGCCGTGTGCGGTGCTCAGAGTGCGGACTCGATCTGGCTCGCCAGTTGCCGCGCTGCGCGCAGGCCGAGGCGGACGAACCATCGGCTCGAGATTGTTCGCGCCTTGTCGGGCACGATCGTCATCACCGTCACGTTCAGCGACGGCGATGCGTACAGCCGCAGGCTGACCTTGCGCCAACGCACCGGGGCACGCAGCGCTGCCTTCCATGACACCTCGAAGTCGCCGTCGCGACGGCTCCCCAGATCGACGCGCAGACCGGGAATCGCGGGCGTGAAGGCGACGTCGGTCCGAGCGACATCCATCGCCGCGAACGGGTTGGATGCCAAGGTGATCAAGATCTCCTCCGCGTTGCCCAGGCGCACGGCCCGTTGACCGTTCGGCCACGTTGCCTGACGTGCGATGAGCGCCGGATCGACTGACGTTGCGCGGCCAACAGCGGGATCAGTCGGGTCCTCCGACTCCGCTTCAGGAACTTCGACGCTGAGCACGAACATGGGGATCTCGATCTCGGCGCCGATCGGCGATGCGCCGTCGCTCAGATCGGTCGGGCGTTCCCACATCATCGATCAACGTAGATCGAATCGGCGCCCAGGGCCACCCGTCCGACATCGACCGGGAGCGACCCAGCCGCCAGACTCGGCCCATGACGATGCTGTCGTTCCCTGCCCGGCTCGAATCTCTGGCTGCTGCAGCCCCGGATCGGCCGGCGGTGAGCTGTCTCGGGGAGTCCTTGACGCGTCGCGAACTGCAGTCAGCAGGCACCCGTCTCGCTCGCGAACTGCGGGACATGGGGGTCGGTCACGGCGACTTCGTGACCGTCGCGTTGCCGAACTCGGTCGACTGGTTCATTGCCTACACCGCCTGCTGGATGTTGGGTGCCGTGCCACAACCCACGTCGGCCAAGCTGCCCGCCCGCGAGCTTGCCGACATCGTCGAACTCGCCGACTCCAGCGTGGTGCTCGGCGCGCCCGAAGCGGCACACGAGTGGTTCCCGGAGGGGACGTCCACCCTGCCGTTCGGGCATCGTGCTGACCCGGCCGTGTCCGACGACTTGCTGGCGGACGCGATCTCGCCGGCGTGGAAGGCGCCCACCTCCGGCGGGTCGACCGGCCGGCCGAAGCTGATCGTTTCCGGTGACCCAGCGATCTACGACACCGACGCTGCGCTGCCGCTGGGCCTCCAACCCGACGGTGCGCTCATGATGCCCGGCCCGCTGTATCACAACGGTCCGGCGGTCTGGGCCTGCCAGGCCCTGCTCGCAGGCAACCACGTCGTCCTCCTGCCGCGTTTCGACGCCGAGGCCACGCTGGCCTCGATCGAGACGCAGCGGTGTGACGTCGTCTACTTGGTGCCCACGATGATGAAGCGCATCCTGCGCCTCGACGACGAGACACGGTTCGGGTACGACCTGTCATCGATCCGGGTCGTCTGGCATCTGGCTGAGCCGTGCCCGGCCTGGCTCAAGGAGGCGTGGATCGACTGGCTGGGTGCGGATCGGATCTTCGAGTTGTATGCCGGCACCGAAGCACAGGCCGTCACCATCATCACCGGCACCGAGTGGCTCGAACATCGCGGATCGGTCGGCCGGGTGACGACCGGCGAGATGAAGATCTGCGACGAGGACGGCAACGACATGGCAGTGGGGGAGCAGGGCGAAGTGTGGATGCGTCGTGAGCGTGACGCACCCACGTACCAGTACGTCGGAGCCGAGGCCAAGACCCTCGACGGCGGCTGGGAATCCCTCGGAGACATCGGCTGGTTCGACGAAGATGGCTACCTCTATCTGGGCGACCGCGTCGCAGACATGATCCTGAGCGGGGGAGCGAACATCTACCCGGCGGAGGTCGAACATGCCCTCAACGAGCACCCCGACGTCCAGTCCTGCGCAGTGATCGGCCTGCCGAACGAGGACCGCGGTAACGATGTCCACGCCATCGTCCAGGCAAACGAGGCCGACGCGCCGCGCGCCGCGCTGCTCGAGTTTCTCGCCGATCGACTCGCCGCCTACAAGCTCCCTCGCACGATCGAATACGTCGACGAAGCCCTGCGCGATGACGCCGGCAAGGTGCGTCGATCGGCACTGCGCGCCGAGCGCATCAGCGGAGCGTGCTGATCAGGTTGCGCGTCAACCACCGAGCAATGTCGTCCTGATCCTGTCCACTGGGGTTGCGAGGTTCGATCAACGGTCCTTCGGCTATCGTCACGACGGTGCGTTCGACACTGAAGCGGTACGGTCGGCGTTTCCTGATCGTGTCTGCCGTGGTCGCAGCGCTCCTGTTCGGGCTGCTCCTGGCGATTGGCCTACCGGCATACCTCGCCGTGCCGATCGCAGTGCTCGGAGCCGTGCCCGTCACGGTAGCGATCGGTGTCTGGGTGGTCTGGGTGGACGCGGAGGTCGCGCCCTCCGACCGACAACTCGAACGCGCCAACCTGCAAGCGGCCGAACGTCGAGGCCGCCAGTACCTCGACGACGTTCGTCGAGGCCGCGACTGACCGCCCACCTCGCTGGCCGACAAGCGGCTCAGATACAGACGCGCTGGGCGAGTTGCCATGGATTCATGAAATCCGCCCGCTCAGTCGGCGCCGGGCAGCGACGGCATCGCTTGTCGAGCGTCGCAAGTCTCTACCGCTGGTCGATCCGGACGCACTTCGCGCCGACATCGACAACGTGATCGACTCCGCCCTGTGAGCGCCAGCCGTGGTGTGTTTGACACGAGCACAATGATTCTCGTGGGTCGCTTGAGCGACGCTGGCCGAGAGCGACTTCGATGCACGGCCCTTCGACTCCAACGCGAAACGGGCGTTCGGGCGAGTCGCTGCTTCACTGCGTCGAGCGAGCCGCAAACCGGCAGCGCGTGCTTACGATGCGATGATCGCCGCAACAGCAATCGCAAATGGCCTGGCTGTCTACACCTGCAATCCTGGCGACTTCGCCGCAATCGACGAACTCGACGTGGTTGCGGTCCCACACCCTGACCACGCATCGCGACGGTGACTGCCAGCGACGAACGGGACCACGCCGAGCCTGGCTGTGTAGAACGGCCATTCTGCGGCAGACGTCCCGGCGTCTCGCACGACGAGGACGGTTCAACTCTCTACAGCGTTTCAGAGTCCGGTAGCCGGTGGGGTTTGCTCGGGGCGTGATTTCCGAGCGCTGCACTGCGGTCGATCAGGCGAACGAGGACTGATACTGCGGCGTCGTATTGCCGCAATCGTCGACTGCCTGCACGTACGGGTACGGGTTCACCGCTGCGCCACCGCCGGGGTGGATCTCGAAGTGCAGGTGCGAGGTCGCGCTGCTTCCGGTGTTGCCGACGAAGCCGATGACGTCTCCGGCCTTGACCTTCACGCCGACTTCGATCCCGGGGGCGAAGTCGCTCATGTGGAGGTACGTGTAGTACGTGCCGTTGTTTTCGGCGAGACGGAGGCCATTGCCGGACAACTTGCCGGGCTGATCCCAGTACTGCTTGGTGATGGTGCCGTCGGTGACGGCATAGAGCAGCTTGCCCTCCTCAGCGATCAGATCGACGCCCTTGTGCAGCCGACCGTTGCCTCGAGGTGCGTGCCAGGTGTTGCCGAAGTAGCACTGACCCTGCAGCGGGAAACGCTTCAGCACGATGCTGAGCTCCGGGGGAGCGGGTGTGGCCGAGGACGGGCTGAGGCCCATCTTGTCCGCGGTCGCCCGCGTGATCGTGCCCGACACCGCGAGGCCGTGTGCCTTCTGGAAACTGCTGATCGCAGCAGCGGTCGCATTGCCGAAGGAGCCGTCGGCACCACCGGACACCGAGATGCCCCAGTCGATCAACAGCTGCTGGGTCAGGCGGACTCGCTCGCTGGACTCACCCTTCTGAGCGAAGCCCTCGGCAGTCGATGCCAGCCCGGTCGCCTGCGCGGGAGCAGCGGCGCTCGCGGCCGGTGTCCCCAAAGCGAGGATCCTTGCGCCCTTTTCGGTGAGCACACCAGTCTGTTCAATGCCGTTCACACTCTGGAAGGCAATGAGGGCGGTCTTGGTGGCGTTGCCGAAGGAGCCGTCAGCGCCACCTCTCACCACGAGGCCTGTTTCCTGCAGGGCCAGCTGCAACTCCTTGACCTTGGAACCCTGGGCACCCACTGACAGCCCGACGTACTTGCTGTCCGATGTGGCCGCAGGAGCAGTCGTTGCCGCCGCAGGGGCGGGTGTTGCCGCAGTGCTGCCGAGCGCCAGCTTTCCAGCAGTGGCCGAGTCGACTTCGCCGCTCGCAGTCAGCCCGTTTGCCTGCTGATAGGAGGCGAGTGCGCTCTTGGTGGCGTTGCCGAACGAGCCATCGGCGCCACCACGAACGTTGACGCCGGCACTGATCAGCGCCGATTGCAGATCCTTGACCAACGCACCGCCGGCGCCGAGCTTGAGCCCCACATACGGGTTCGTGTCCGTCGTTGCCGTTGCCGTTGCCGGCGCTGCCGCGGGAGCACTGGATGCTGCGCCGAGGCCGAGCGCCCCAGCGGTGGCGGCATCGACGACGCCGGAAATGGTCAAACCGTTCCAACGTTGAAAGTTCGACACCGCCGTTGCGGTACCCGGGCCGAAGCTTCCATCAGCTCCGCCGGGCACGAAGACGCCGGACTCCGACAACTTGCGTTGCAGATCCTTGACCTCTTCGCCCGAGGCGCCCTGCTGGAGACCGCTTACCGAACTGGGTGCAGCTGCGGTCTCGGCGGCGGCAGCGTTGCCTCCCGCCAGCCCCAGTGCCGACGCTGTTGCGTCGTCGACTTCACCGGACTGTTCCAGGCCGTTCTTGCTCTGAAAATCAATGAGCGCGCTGCGGGTCGCCGGGCCGAACGCTCCATCGGCTCCACCGACGACTCGAATGCCCGCTGCGATGAGGGCATTCTGGACTGCTTTGACATCGTCGCCCTGAGCGCCCTGGCGCAGACCGACCAGACTCTGCTGCAGCAGCGGCGTTTGCAGGGGAGCAGGGGCAGCAGATGCCGCGCCAGCGAGCGAGGTGCACACGACCGACATGACGAGTGCGCCGCATGCCCCTCGAGTGACGAGGCGGCGCGTGCGAGACGCTCGGGGTGCCGGTGAGGCTTGCTCAGATTGTGTGAACTGCTTCGTCATGGAATGACTGACTCCTTGCATGAAGATCCATCGGCGGGGGGTGTCGAAACATCAACCCTCAGCCACAGGGTGAGAGGCCTTCAGAGCGACGTGGTGCTCGGCATTTCGAACTCCGCACGTTGCTGTTGAAAGCAAAACACCAGTTCAGAGAGCCGAGTGGAGGATGCGGATGCCATTCTGCCAGCTTCAGAGGTATATGTCTATCGCGTGACGACAAATTGACATAACGACGATTATCGGCGATACGCCCGGGGACAGAGAGTCGGGCCTGATTCGGCTGAGCTTCGCTGGCTCGCCGACAGCACGCCCGAGTGCAAGCGACGAGAAGCTTCCAGCTCCTGAGGCTGTCAGGCTCACGGCCGACTCGCACGATTGGTGGGACGCATCGTGACTCGCCGTCGGCCGGCATGGTGAGCCGGTCCGGTTGGCCAGCGTGGCCGATCCATGTCGGTGTTCTGCTCGATGGGCGATGCGGAGGCGTCGTCAGTACTGCCATGCCGGCAAGTCGTCGCCGATCGGCGGCGAACTCCCCTGTGTGGAGATCCGGTGGCGCGTTATTTCGTCATGACGTAATGTCGGGGGTACTGCCGGGTGCGGAGACTTCGAGGTCGCGCAGCGGCTTCGCGGCCTCCAGCAACCAGTCGAGAATCTGCTCCAGTTCGCGAGCAGTGCGTGTGCCGTCGGCGCCGAGATCTCGCTCGGTGTCCTCCACCGCACAGGCCAGTGCGTACATGGCGTCGTGAAGACCGTCGAGTTCGTCTCGGGCGATGACGAGTTCGTTCTCACTCAGCTCGAGTTCTCGCGCCCGCTGACGCGACACCCAGTCCCACTGCCGGCATCGCTGGCTACAGAACACCCTCGGTCGACCCGGCCCGGTACGGGCAGGCAGCACTCGGCGACACCACCGGCACCGCGACGCAACCGGTCCCCCGTCATCGCGCTCCGAGTCGTGCTCGGCAGCCTGTTTCGTCATGACGCTATTGTCGCTGTCGCCCCTCACTCTGGTCAAGCCACCCTGGGGTGTGACGAGGATCCATGCGGAATCCTGAATTTGTGTCCGAAGAATCACTACGAGACGTCAGGGCCAGCGAGCGGGGTGAGGAGCCTCGGCGACAATTTCTTGAGTCTCGGATTTCATGCGCGAGTTGCGGAGCAACCTGGCAGGGTCGTGGCGCCCGGCCTATTCGATCGTGATTGGGAGACACGTCTCCGGCCGGCTGTTGGCTGTGCACAATTGGTAGTCGCCCGGAGCCACCTCCACAGGCAGTAGCAGCTGGTCAGGGCCGGGGCCGAAGACTGCGTAGTCGAGGATGACGAAGGCGTCGATGTCGAGTGTGAAGCCGGGTTTGTCGAATTCGCCCGTGTTCGACCACATCCCGGCGACAAGTTGCCGAGAGTTGTCCTCGAGGCGGTAAAATCCACCGCGGCCGTCAGCCAGAGACCCGCGAAAGAACATCGAGATCTGCTCGCCCGCCTTTGGCGAGCGCGGTACAGCTGTCATCAATGCCCCCGCCTCGAACGTCGCTTCTGAAACGTTCGCGCTGTCGAGAGAAGGGTTCGTGGTTGTGTCAGTCGGAGGATCGGTTGCCCCGCCCGTAACCTGAGGTGCCGTGTCTGTTGGGGAGGTTTCGTTGGCCTCGGTGGAGCATGCAGCAAGGCCAACGAAGGCGAGGAAAATACCTGCGAGGGTCTGAGCGAGCGCCTTACCCAACGTTCCAGCCCTGGCCGTTGATCTCTGACATGGGGATCGAGTGCATGATGCTGCTGTTGCTGCCGTCAGTGCCGCGATGCGTGCCGCGCGCATGGTAGGAGTACCCGGATCCGTTCCACACCGTTGTGATGCACGGACCGCCGCTATCGCCTCCGATGCTGCTGATGTTGCCACCGGTGTAGGTCAATGCGGTGATGGAACAGCTGATTCCGCTTGCGACGTAGTTACCTGCGTAGCCGTAGGTCCAGCCCGTCTGATTTCCGTACTTATACACCTGAGCACCGTTCGCCGGGTCGCCTTGCACACCCGTCCACGGATGAGATCCGACCGTTGTGTTCATTGAGCTACCCGAGGCCCACTGGTTGTCGATGACGCATCGCGACGACCGGTGCGTCATCGCAATTCCGTTAACGGTTCCCCAGCTGTCTCCGCAGTGAGAGGCGGTACTGATGCGGTTTCCGTTCATCCGAAAGCCAGTAGTGCTGCCGTTTCCGGTGGCGGTCGAGCCCCCTTGTGCTGCATCGAGCCTAACCGGGGCCCTGTTCTCAACTGAGATCCTGACGTCGGTCGGGATCAAGTTGCGCTGCGCAAGAACGGCGGTGTCCGCACCGAGAGGAACTGCGGCAACCAGCGACTGCCCATCAGCATCGATTTCTACTTGATGGACGGTGGGGTTCGATTCCCTGATCGTCAAGGCATAGTCACGCAGCTCATCGAAGCTGTACTTAGCACTGGTCGAGACAACCGTCACTCCGTTGATCTCATCGATCGATTCGACCCCATCCTTGAATACGACACGAACCTGATGAGGACCATCAAGGAACACGCCGACGAAATTCGGTGATCCCTGATGCTCGGCCATCAAGGCGTTACCAATTGGCTGTGACGGCCCCGGGGCGGGAATGTCGTTGATCAGTTCCTCAAGCGACCAGTATCGCTCCGTGTCGTCGCCGACTTCCGGGGACGCCACGACGGGTGTGATCTCTTCGGCCGAACTGGCGGTCGCGCCAAGCGATCCTGCCAGGAGGACTCCGGCTAGCGCTGCTTTTCTGATTCTCGATCCGATCATCGAATTGTCTCCTTTACGTGCCGGTACTTACAGCACCGTACCCGTTCGCAACTGGACTGTCAAGATACGAACGGGTTGTCCTTTGACTGTCTGCGCGCCAATAATCTAGGTGCGTACGAGGCCGTGTATCCTTTCGAACCATGGCTCCAGATAGCGCAGAGAACGCAATGGCGTCCTGGACAACGATCGTTCCCGAAGTGAGCGAGAGCGTACGGTCTGCCGTACTCGGGATCCGGCTTGACCGGGTTGGTCGATTGCACGAGGCGTACTTGCGCGGTGCGATTCGGAGATGCGGTTCGCCAGTCGTGAGAAGTGTTGCGGATTTTCGCCTGCTTGCGCTTTTGCGGAGAGCTGGAGGCCTGTCGCTCACCCGTGCGGCGGAGGAGCTTGGCGCGACCAAAGCGGCCACCTCCACACGGGTCGAGCGTATGGTGGTAGCGGACCTACTGCGACGCGAGCATCAACAGTCTGATCGTCGGTCGTCGCAGCTGTTGGTCACTGAGGAAGCGTTCAGCCTCGTGGACGAACTACTAGCGATCGTCGTGAAGGCCCACGCTGACTTCTTGGAGGTGTTGTCATCCGCCGAATCCGAAGAACTGACTCGTCTCCTCGCGAAGCTCTGGTCCTCACACTCTCAGGTCGTACTCGAAGAATAGACACGTGGTCGGCGACGCACAAAAACGGTCCTTTTTGGTACTCGCCGGTTTCGACCCCGAAACGACCCCAAACCGAGTACCAAAACCCGTGCACAGAATCAAAGTACCAATTGGTCGCTCCTAGACCGTTTTTGGTACTTTGCAACGAGTGGGGGATCTCCTTGGGTATGCGCGGGTGTCGACGGTCGATCAGACGATGGCGTTGCAGCTCGACGCACTCGAGGACGCCGGGTGCCATCGAGTGTTCCAGGAGCAGGCCTCGGGAGCGAGTGATCGCCGCGTCGAGTTAGCGAGCCTGTTCGATCATGTGCGCCCGGGTGACACGGTGGTGGTGTGGCGACTCGATCGCCTCGGCCGGTCGCTGCGTCATCTGATCGACACCGTGAATGCGCTTGCCGATCGTCAGGTTGGGTTCCGGAGTCTGGTGGAGAACATCGACACCACGACATCGGGCGGCAAGCTCGTGTTCCACATCTTCGGCGCCCTCGCCGAGTTCGAACGCGAACTGATCAGCGAACGAACCCACGCCGGTCTCACCGCAGCCCGAGCCCGCGGCCGCGTCGGTGGCCGCCCGTCGGCAATGACGCTGCCGAAGACGATCGAGGCACGTCGGATGTATGAGTCGGGCGAGTACACGTGGGAACAGATCGGTGAGATGTTCGGCGTGAGCCGGATGACGGTGTATCGCCATGTCGTGAAGTACATCGAGAGTGTTGGGCCCGGTGACGAATCGACCGGTTGAGCGCGACGGTGCCGGCTTCGGGCGGTTCCCCGAGCACATCGAGCGGGACTGGCTCGGCCGCTGGTGCCATCTCAGCGAAGCTGACCTCGACCTGGTCAACAGCCGCTACGGCGACACGATGCGCCTCGGCTTCGCGGTGCAGTTGGCAACGGTCCGTGCGATCGGCACATTCCTCGGCGAGCCGACCAACGTCCCCGTCGCCGTAGTCGCAGCGATGGCCCGCCAGTTGCGCATCAGTGATCCAGGCGTGCTGATCGCTTACGCGAAATCTCCGGCGAGATGGCAGCACACGACGGAGATCCGTGAGCGCTACGGATATGTCGACTACACCGACGATCACACGCAGCGTCGTTTGCAGCGATGGTTGTTTCGGATGGCGTGGAACGACGACCTCGGCCCCAGTGTGCTTGTCCGCTCGGCGCATCGCAAGATGCTCGACGAGCGGATCTTGTTGCCGAGCGAGCAGACCATCGAGCGACTGGTCGCCTCGATCAGAGAACGGGCGTCGCAACATCTGTGGCGCCGCATCGCAGCGGCCGCCACACCGAATCTGCAGGAACGACTCGACGCGTTACTCGAGAGGCCATCGGGTAAGCGTCGCTCGGAGTTGGATCGACTCCGGCGGTCGCCGTTCAGCCCGACCGTTGCCGGATTGGTTCAAGGCCTTGACCGGCTCGAAGAGATCCGAGCCCTCGACGCCGGCGCCGTCGACTTGTCACGGATACCCGACCGCCGTGTCGCTGGGTTGGCCCGGTACGCCGAGGACGCCTGGGTCAGCCAACTTCGCGATCTCGCACCACAACGGCGAGCTGCGACGCTCGTTGCGTTCGCGCATTCGCTGACACGCAGCGCTCAGGACGATGTGGTGGACATCTTCGACATCGTGTTCGGGGACATGCAACGCTCAGCCAAGCACCGTGGCGAGAAGCTGCGAGACAAGGACCACCGCGACTACGACCGAGCCGTGAGCGAAGTCCATACAGCGCTGCGCACCGTGCTCGATGCGCTCGACGACCCGACAGCGATCGAAGATGCGCTCGCAGTGATCCGCGACGATCGTGATCACCTCGACGAAGCACTGGACACGGTGACGACATTGATGCGCTCACCGAGCGACCCGTTCCACGACCGCCTGATCGCTGCGTATCCGCAGATCCGCAAGTTCCTCACCCGCTTCCTCGACGCAGTTTCCTTCGAGTCGATCGACACCGAAGCCCCGGTGCTTGAAGCGTTCGAGTTCCTCCGCGACTGGCACGAGACACGACCCCGCACCACACGACTGCCCGACGACGAGGTGCCGCTCGATGTCGTGACCACGTCATGGGGGCCGTACGTGATGGACTCGGACAGCGACACCGTCAGCCGGGCCGCGTACACGTGCTGTGTCCTCGACCGACTGCGGGCCGGGCTGCGACGGCGAGACATCTACCTCGCGGGCAGCCTTCGCTGGGGTGACCCGCGCGCGGAGCTCCTCCCACCAGACACATGGGAAGAACAGCGCATCGAAGCATGCGCCGCTCTCGCACTCGACACCGACCCGAACGACGTCATCGCTCGTCTCACCGACACCCTCGGCGCAACATGGGAACGAGTCGCTAAGAACTTCGACGCCAACGACGACTTCCGGATCGAGGAACGCAACGGCGCCGACCGCATCGTCGTCACACCACTCGACGCCGTCGACGAGCCCGACAGTCTCATCGAACTCCGCAACCTCGTCGAAGGACTGCTCCCCGAAGTCGAGATCGCCGACGTACCGCTCGAGGTCAACACGTGGGTGCCATATCTCGGCGAGTACACCCACATCTCCGGCGCACCGACGCGGACCACGGACCTACACGAATCAGTGGCCGCAATGATCGTGTCCGACGCCTGCAACGTCGGGCTCACACCCGTCGCAGTCGAAGACGACCCGGCCCTCACCCGAGACCGGCTGAACTGGGTCGCGCAGAACTACATCCGCACCGACACCCACTCACGCGCCTCGACAATGCTGTTCGACTACCACGCCCAACAACCCCTCGCCGCTGTGTGGGGCGGAGGCGACATGGCATCCGCCGACGGCATGCGACTCGTCATTCCGGTGTCGACGATTCATGCCGGATACAACCCGCGCTACTTCGGACGACAACGCGGCTCCACCCTCTACACCTGGATGGCCGACACCCACTCGTCGTTCCACCAAACCCTGATCCCCGGCACCCAGCGCGACAGCCTCTACACCCTCGACGGACTCGTCGCGAACAAGACCAGCATCAAACCCGACACCGTCTCCACCGACACCGCCGGAGCGTCCGAAATCGTGTTCGCACTCTGCTGGACCCTCGGATACCGCTACGCACCACGCCTCAAAGACCTCGGCGATCACCGACTTTGGCGCATCGACCCCACCGCCGACTACGGGCCACTCGACGGCCTCGCCCGCAACAAGATCAACACCAAACTCATCGCCGACGAGTGGGACGAAATCTGCCGGCTCACCGCGTCCATCGAAGCTCCACCATCATGCGAACCCTGCAACGCGGACCCTACCCGTCCCGACTCGCCCGGGCGCTCGTCGAACTCGGACGGATCATCAAGACACTCCACATCTTGAACTACTGCGACGACGCCACCTACCGCAGAGACATCCAACGCATCTTGAACCGCGGCGAAAGCCGCAACGGCCTCGCCCGAGACGTCTTCAACGGCGGGCTCGGCAAACTCGCCCAGCGCTACCAAGCCGGCCAAGAAAGCCAACTCGGTGCCCTCGGCGTGATGGTCAACATCATCGTGCTCTGGCAAACCGTCTACACCCAAGCCGCCCTCGACCACCTCGCTGCCAACGGCCACGACATCGACCCGGCCGACGTCGCTCGACTCTCGCCGCTCGCACACCCCACCATCAACCTCCAAGGCCGCTACGAAACCACCGGACCAACACCCGTCGGAGCACTCCGACCCCTCCGAATCGACCCCTGAACCCCACCCAAATTCAGGATTCCGCGCAGATCCTCGTCACACCCCACCCTCGCCCGACTCGTTGACCGCCGACGTCGCCACTCGTCTCGCATCCAACGGGATCGGCGCCAGCATCATCGCGCTCCCGAGCGGGCACTCGGCTCCAAGCTTATCGAGATCCCCTCCCCCGGCTTCGCGCGTGTCTACGTCTGCGAGACGCAGCGCCACGACCTCACGGCCTCCTCGCGCTGCGGTGAACTCACGGTGGCGGCGGTCGGTGAACTCGCACACGGTGTCCGAGTCCGCCATGGAACGCAACGACGTGGGCAGCGTGTTCCATTGCTCTGCCAATGGCCGCCTCAACCGATGCGCCAGTGATCCGCTGGCCGACGTACGTTCCGAAGAACGCGTCACCTGCTCCTGTCGTATCGACTGGAACCACTGCAGACGCCTGGTGTCTGACAGTGTTCCCGTCGGCGCGGCTGACAACACCAGCGGGACCGTCGGTGACGACGACTTCCTCGATCGATCGGAACCGACCGACGTGATCGCAGAACTCATCAGCGGTGACGCCCCAGACTTCGGCTACGTCGTCGACTGACGCAACGACGATCTTCGAGATCGAAAATTGTTGCTCGTAGGCGGTTCTGGCGTTTTCGCGGTCGGACCAAAGTGCTGACCGGTGATTGACGTCGAACCCGATGGTCGCACCGGCCGTTCCTGCTCGGTCGACTTCGGCGATGAGTTCGCCGTTGCCGCCGGCAACGGCGAGTGTTATTCCGGAGAGAACCACAGCGTCGCCGCGGCCGAGTACCGGAATGTTGATGCCGGCTCCGAGCGCAGTCTTCGCTGCTGATTCGTTCCGCCAGTATTGAAATCTGCGCTCCTGTCCGTGTGCTTCGATCCAGTAGATCCCAAGATGCCGCATCGGCACGACGATCGAACTGCTGGCGTCGACGCCGAGACGCGCGCACATCTCGACCAGGTCACGCGATTGCCGATCATCGCCGATTCCGGTGAGGAAATGTACGTCGGCGTCAGGCGCGGCTGACGCGAGAGCGACTGAGCTGTTCAGCGTGTCGCCGGCGAAGGTCCAGTTGAGTGCTCCTTGTTCGGGGTCCGGTGTCGGGACTCTTTTGGTCGCGTGGAGGTCGTCGGCGGCCGAGCGGAGCTCGATCATTGCTTCCCCGATTGCGATGACCGTTGATGTCGTCATGACGGGTTGCCCGATCGGCGAGCCCGGACGATGCTGTCGGCACGGCGTGCGATCGAGTTCCAGTTCTGGGCGCGAATGTCGGCGGCGGGGGCGATCCAACTGCCACCGATTGCACTGACGGAGCGATGTTGGAAGTAGGACACAGCGCTTGCTTGGCTGAGTCCACCGCTCGGCACGAAGCTCAGTTGGGGAAATACGGCGGCGAGCGTGTTGACGAGCGAGATTCCGCCGAACTGTTCGACGGGAAACAGCTTCACCTCGCTGAACCCGTGAGCGATAGCCGTCTGTGCCTCGCTCGGCGTCAGTATTCCAGGCAGTATCGGAATCCCGAGTTCGTCGATGCCGGACTGGGTCGCCATGTGTAGGCCCGGTGACACGAGGAACTCAGCCCCGACGTCCACGGCCATCGTCGCATGTTCGCGCGTCAAGACGGTTCCGGCTCCCACGCGCAGCTCGGTCGCGCGTGCCGTCGCTCCTTCGAGTGAAGCGAGCGCGTGAGGTTTGCGTAGCGTGATCTCGAGGGCCTCGATACCCGAGTCAGCGAGCACGGCTGCGAGTTCGCCGGCGGATGCTGCGTCATCGACATCGACGACAGCGATGATGGCCTCCGGTCCGAGCAGACCAGAGACTGCAGGTCGTGAGGGCGCTGGCGTCACGTCGACTCTGCGGTGCTCCCCGCGGGGCGCGACTTGAGGAGTTCGAGCACTTCGATGTCAACAGCTGGGTACCCGTCCATCTCGACGAAGGTGGCCCCCGGTCGATCGTGGCCCATGATGCCGAACGGGCCATCGAAGTTCCATAGCGCGTACCCCCAGCCGAACTCGTGGAAGATGCCGATCAGGTCGGTGAGCCAGCGGATGGCGTCCGCGTTCGGTGTGTGTTCGTAGCATCCGAATTCGCCGACGTGGATCTCGGTTCCGGCCGCCTCGACCGCTCGCCACGGCTCGTACACGTCGACGATGTCCTGGCGGGTCCACGATCGTCCCTCGAAGTTGACGCCGGGGTACTTCGGGGCGTCTCCGGCCTTCCAGCCGTCCCACCATTCGGCGCCCCAGTGGGACACGGGATAGGGCTGGTAGCCGCGCGTGCTGTGCGCGGCGCCGACATCGGCGAGCTCGGGCATTGCCATGTTTCCGCCATCGAGACCGTCGAGCACGATCGGTCGATGAGGGTCGATGGCACGAATCGCGTCGATGGTGCGGCGCATGAGCGACTCGTGGATGTCGCGGGTGAAACCGCGCAGGTCGAGGGCCGGTGGCTCGTTGAGAAGGTCGAAGCTCAACAGTTCAGGCGCCACATCGGCGTAGCGATCGGCCCAGCGTTCCCACAGGAACACGAAGGCGTCCTGAGCAACCGTGTCAGTCCACAGATTGTGGGTTTCGCGGTCGCCACCGTTGATGCAGTAGCCGGGAGCGCGATGCAGGTTCAACGAGAGATGTAGGCCCCGCCGTGAGCTTTCCGCGATGTAGCCGTCGATCAGATTGATCTCATCTTCGCGTGGGTGCAGATAGTCGGTGCCGTCGGTCCACATCATGTAGTTCGTCGCAACTCGGACGAAGTCGAAGCCGTGAGTGACCAGGAAGTCGAGCGCGTCCTGGTCGGCTTCGACCGGGGCGAGGGCATCGTCGAACAGCCATTGAAAGTTGAATCCGTATCTGGGCACCGTTACCTCTGAGGGCTTGATAATAGCTTTAGTGATCCGTATAGTAACGGAATGAAGTGGCATTCGCCACATCATCAAGGGGGCCGGCTTCAACCGAGCACCCACGAAGAGGGGAAGAAACATGAGCATCCGTACCGGCCACCTATCGGCCCTTTTGGTCGCCTTCGCACTCGGCGCAACCGCCTGTGGTAGTGACGGCGGCGAGTCACTCACCACAGAACCCGCTGGCACCGCCGACGACGGTTCGCCCGATGACGCAACTGCCAGCGACGTGTCGGGCAGCATCACCGTCCTCACGAACCGCACCGACATCGTCGACACTGTCTTTGCGGACTACGCCACGAAATTCAACGAGCAGTACCCCGACGTCGACGTATCATTCGAGGCGGTCACGGACTACGAAGGCGAAGTCCGAATTCGGATGAACACCGACGATTACGGCGATGTGCTGCTGATCCCGAACAGCGTCACCGCAGACCAGTTGCCCGACTTCTTCGAGCCGCTCGGCACGGTCGACGAACTCGGCGCTGAGTACCGCTTCATCACCGAGCAGGCCTTCGACGGCCAGGCCTACGGAATCGCCCAGACCGGAAACGCCAACGGCTTTGTTTACAACAAGGCCGTCTGGGAAGCAGCCGGCATCGAGACGCTGCCCACCACACCCGCCGAGTTCCTCGCCGATCTGCAATTGATTGCGGACAACACCGAGGCAACCCCGCTCTACACGAATTATGCAGCCGGTTGGCCTCTCGGTCAGTGGGAGAGCAACCGAGGCTCCATCTCGAACAATCCCGACTACCTCAGCGAGATGGCACGCACCGACGCACCCTGGTCCGAAGGCTCGGATCACTTCGTGATCGACAGCTTGCTCTACGACGTTGTCGCTGCAGGACTCACCGAAGCGGATCCGACCACCACCGACTGGGAGACATCGAAGGTCGACCTCGGTAGCGGGGCGATCGCCACAATGCCGCTCGGTTCATGGGCCATCGTGCAGGTCGAAGAAGCCGCCACCAATCCGGACGACATCGGCTACATGCCGTTTCCGAATCAGGTCGACGGCACCTACTACTCGACAGCAAATGGTGACTACAAGGTGGCGATCAACAAGAACTCGGACAACAAGGACGCCGCGCGCGCCTGGCTCGACTTCTTCGTCGACGAATCAGGGTTCGCTTTCGATCAGGGCGGCATCTCGCCTCGGATCGACGGCGAGAACGCACCACAGTTGGCAGGGTTCGCAGAATTGGGCGTCGAGTTCACCGAGCTGGCACCTCCCCCGGCCGGCGAAGAGGGCCTCACCGGCTCGATCGACTCGGAGGCCGAGATCGGAGCCTTCGAACCGATCTACCGTCAGCGCATCATCGACGCCGCACGCGGTCAGCTCGATGAGTCCAAGGAAGACATCTTCGCCGACCTGAACAGCCGCTGGGCCGCAGCCCGCAGCGAACTCGGCGTCGAGTAGGAGTTCCCGCCGGTCCGGCCCCGGATTCGCCCCGAACCGGGGCCGGACCAGCGTCGACGCGTCACCGCCACCGTAGCGAAGGAGTACCTGTGCAAGTGCAAACCGCGATATCGACCGAGATCCCCTCGGCCCCAAAGCAGCGCCGACGTCGCTGGCGTCGCGATTCGACGCCGTACCTCTTTCTCATCGTGCCGTTGGTCTTGCTCGTGGCATTCACCTACATCCCAGTGCTCAACATGTTCTGGTACAGCGTGACCGATTGGGATGGCCTCGACAAGAACAAAGAGTTCGTCGGCCTCGAGAACTACCGGGACATTGCAACGCGCCCCGAGCTGTACGGCGTGTTCAAAGTCAGCCTCTACTACTTCTTCGCGACGTTCATCCAACTTGGTCTGGCGTTGTACTTCGCCACAATCCTCAGCTTCAACACCAGATTCCAGAGCTTCTTCAAGGGCGTGATCTTCTTTCCCTACCTCGTCAACGGCGTCGCAATCGCCTTTGTTTTCTTGTACTTCTTCCGTCCCGGCGGCGTCCTCGATTCGGTGCTGGCGGCGTTCGGGGGCGAAGGCCTGCAGCGTCCGTGGCTGGGCGACCGCAGCACGGTGAACTACTCGCTCGCGTCGGTTTCCGTGTGGCGCTACCTCGGACTCAACTTCGTGCTTTTTCTCGGCGCCATCCAGTCGATCCCAGCGGGCCTGTACGAGGCGGCTCAGATCGACGGTGCGAATCGGTGGCATCAGTTCCGCTACATCATCGCCCCAGGAATCAAGCCGGTGGTCAGCCTCAGCTTCATCCTGGCGATCGCCGGTGCAATGAGCGTGTTCGAGATTCCCTACATCATGCTCGGCGGCGCCAACGGATCGACCACCTTCGTCATCAAGACGATCGACACTGCGTTCAAGTTCGGCAAGGTCGGCCTCGCCTCGGCGATGGCAGTCGTCCTGCTCGTCCTGATTCTCATCGTCACCGCAATCCAACGAATTCTCGTCCCTGACGAGGGAGGCGAACTCACATGAGCGACATGACTTTGTCTACGAAAGAACTCACAGAGTCATCCGGGGATCGACGACTCAAGCTGATGAAGCGATCTGCGACCCTGGGCAAGTACGGGTCGCTGGTGGTCATGTGCACGATCTGCGTGCTGCCACTACTCGTGTTGGGCGCGGCCTCGCTCAAGAGCGCACCTGAGTTCCAAGCCGACGGCCCGTTCGACATACCCGACTCACCACAGTGGTCGAACTTTCAGGTGGCGTTCAACGACGGTCGCATGGCGACAGCATTCGTCAACACGACCATCATCCTGATCGTTTCGCTCGCCGGAACGATCCTCATCGGATCGATGGCCGCATACGCGATCGACCGGTTCAACTTCCGTGGCCGCCGACTCGTCTTGAGCCTGTTTCTCCTCGCAACGTTGGTCCCAGGAGTCACGACCCAGGTCGCGACGTTTCAGGTCGTCAATTCCCTCGGCCTGTTCAACACCCGATGGTCCGCCATTGCGCTCTATACCGGCACCGACATCGTCTCGATCTACATCTTCTTGCAGTTCGTCCGAGCGATTCCCAAGTCGCTCGACGAGGCAGCATTTCTCGATGGTGCGACACACCTGAAGATCTACCGAAAGATCATCTTCCCTCTGCTCCGTCCTGCGGTCGCCACCGTTTCGATCATCAAGGGAGTTCAGATCTACAACGACTTCTACATTCCGTTTCTGTACATGCCGGGACGCGAACTCGGAACGATCTCGACTGCCCTGTTCAGGTTCAAAGGTCCTTTCGGCACACAGTGGGAGATCATCTCGGCCGGGGTGTTGATCACGATCCTGCCCACCCTGCTCTTGTTCCTGTTCCTTCAGCGATACTTCTACAACGGAATGACCGCTGGTGCCACGAAGTAGCGATCACCTGTTGGGAAGTTGGCATCTCGTCCTCGGTCCAGACGCCCAGCGGCACTTGGGCACGGATGCGACGTCAGTGGAAGCGTCGGTCCCCGGATGCGTCCACCTCGACCTCATGAACGCCGGCCTTCTCGCTGACCCGACACTTGAACTCAATGAGAACGATCAACACTGGATCGGGCAGTCCGAATGGACCTATGAAGTCGACTTCGAGTCTGCGCCCGCATCCGGTCGTGAGCAGATCGATCTCGCATTCGACGGCCTCGACACATTTGCCGAGGTGACGTTGAATGGCACGGTCGTCGGCCGCACCGAGAACCAGCACCGGCGCTACCGATTCGACGTCAGCGACCTGATCATCGACGGCACCAACCACATGAATGTCCAATTCGCCTCCCCGGTCGCCGTCGCGCTGAGACGGCGAGCTGAACTCGGAGACCTCCCGAACCCGTATGGAGAGCCGTACAACTTCGTTCGCAAGATGGCATCCAACTTCGGTTGGGACTGGGGGCCGAGTCTCACAACATCCGGAATATGGCGCCCGGTGCGGCTCGAACGTTGGTCGGACCGCCGAATCGCAGCACTGCTTGTCCACCCGACTCTGCCGACAGCCGCCCCAGCGGCTGGAGAGGCGGGCAAGCTCGACGTCACCATTGATTTCGACACGACCGATACAGGCCAACCCGAAGTTTGTGACGTCGCTGTGAGCGTGCAGTCCGCAGATGGGACAGTGCTCGCATCGTCGTCGACGCCCTCCGCCGAGTCTCAACACCGAGTGTCGCTCGACGTGCCGGCGGTCGACCGGTGGTGGCCCGTGGACCGCGGGTTGCAGCCCCTGTACACCGTGGTGGTCGAGGTGTGCCGCGACGACGTCGTCCTCGACCGTACGACGCGCCGTATCGGGTTCCGTCATGTCGAATTGGACACCACACCGGACCTCTCGGGTGACGGCGCCTCGTTTGCGTTCAGGGTCAACGGCGACAAGGTCTGGATTCGCGGTTTCAATTGGATCACCGATGACTGCTTTCCGTCACGGGTGACGGGCGACCAACTCGATGCTGCGTTGGCCGAGACCGTTGCTCTGAATGCCAACCTGCTACGAGTCTGGGGCGGCGGTATTTACGAAGACGACGCGTTCTACGATCGCTGCGACGAACTCGGCCTGCTCGTCTGGCAGGACTTTCTCTTCGCGTGCGCTGCGTATCCCGAAGAACTCCTCGACGCTGAAGTGCGCGCCGAGGCTGCCGACAACATTGAACGGCTGATGGCACACCCAAGTCTCTTGGCCTGGAACGCCAACAACGAGAACCTCTGGGGTTGGGCTGACTGGGATTGGAAGGACGCCGTCGGGAACCGAACCTGGGGTGACGGCTGGTATCGAGATGCGCTGCCGAAGATCACCGCCGAACTCGACCCGCACAGGATTTATCTCGACGGGAGCCCGACGTCGCTCGACGAGCATCGCCACCCCAATAGCCCCGATCGCGGATCTGTGCACATTTGGGATGTCTGGAACGACGCCAACTATCCGACGTATCGCGACCACGCACCGCGATTCGCAGCTGAATTCGGATTTCAGGCACCGGCGACTTGGAGCACCCTCATCGCGGGCATCGGAACCGCAACCCCCGAGATCGACGGACCGGAACTCGCACACCGCCAGCGAGCCTTCGACGGACACCTCAAGCTCGACAAGTGGCTCGCCGAATCCTTCGATACCCCCACCGACTTCGACGACTGGCTCTATCTGACCCAGCTCGTCCAGGCTCACGCAGTCACGGTCGGCGTCGGCCACCTGCGCTCGCTCCGCGATCGCTGCTCGGGGGTCATCTGGTGGCAGCTGAACGACTGCTGGCCGGCGATCAGTTGGTCGGTGCTCGACTCGGGTGGCCGGCGGAAGCCGTCGTGGTATGCGGCGCGTGAAGTCCTCGACAGCCGTCTCGTCGCGATCTCACCCGGCACCGCAGCGGCGACAATCACGCTGGTCAACGACACGACCGACGCATGGGTCGACTCGCTCGACGTCACCGTGCTGCGCGACGGTCAGATCGCCGGCTCCTGGTCCGTGCCCTTCGACCTACCAGCCGACACGGCGTCACAAGTGGGCCTGGACGACGCCGACCTCCCACACCTCGCCGAGAGCGACGTGTTGGTGGCCTCAGCCGGACACCGACGGGCCGTGTTTCAGCACGGTTTGCGTTCCGCGGACGCAGCACCGAGCTACGACGTCGACATCGTCGCGATGGCCGACGGAGTGAGGGTGACGATCACGGCGACCTCGCTGGTGCGCGACCTCTGCATCTTCGCTGATCGAGTCGACCCGGACGCAAGCTGCGACCGACAGCTCGTCACGGTCCTGCCTGGCGAAAAGGCCAGCATCGAGATCACGACGGCCATCACCGAAGCCGTGATATGGCGATCAGCTCTTCTCCCTGAAGCTGGGCCTTCGGTCGTGCTCCGTACATTGGGCGACCGGCGTCGAGCATGAGCGGCAAGTCGCTGGTCGGCGCGCCATACCCTGTCACCGTGAAACGAACCGAACAGCTTCGAAACGATCGGCCCAGCGGAGCCAAAATCACGCTCGGCGATGTTGCCATCGCCGCCGGTGTTTCGCCCGCAGCAGCGTCGCTGGCCTTGCGGGGCCGGCGCGGAGTCTCCGATCAGACGCGCGAGCGCGTCATCGAAGTCGCCAGCAGCCTTGGCTACCGGCGACGCTCCGCCGCAGAACGGTCCGAGACGCTCCGCATCGGCGTCCTGGTCAGGGCGAAGGGCGCAAGGAGCGCCGATCTCGACGCGTTCTACGGCCCGGTACTGGCTGGCATCAACGCTGAAGCCTCGCTTGCCGGCATCGACCTCCGCCTCGACACGTTGCTGGTCGACGACGACTTCGACCCGCTCGAAGTGCCACGATCCGTGCAGAGCGCAGACATCGATGGTTTGCTCGTCCTCGGTGCCCGCCTCACCGCGCGGTCAGCTGACCAAATCGCTCCGAACCCCGTCGTACTCGTCGACGGCTACTCCGATCCGCCCCGAACCTTTTCATCGGTGATCGCCGACAACGTTGCCGGCGCATGCGCGGCAACCCAGCACCTCATCGATCTCGGCCACCAACACATCGCTCTCGCCGGATCGACCCCCACGGCATTCCCCTCGATCCAGAACCGCCGCCTCGGGTATCGCCAGACGGTCGCGGCGGCGGGCCTCCCCGCTTACATGGTCGACGGCCCACACGACCAGCCACACATGATTGCCGCCCAAGTCGCACTCGAACTCGAACGCAACCCGGACATCAGCGCGATCTTCGCAGTGAACGACGACGTGGCGATCGCGATCATCGGGGCGATGGGATCCGAGATCCCGAGTCGCCTCTCCCTGGTCGGCTTCGATGACATCGCTGCCGCAAGGGTCATCCACCCACGCCTCGACACCGTCGCTGTGGACAAGCAGGCGCTCGGACGGTTCGCCCTGACGCTGGCAGCCCACCGGATCCGCCACCCCGATGATCCGCCGGTCACCGCAACACTGCCCGCGAGCCTCGTCGTTCGCGACAGCAGCGCAATACCCCCAACCCTCTAGCACCGTCGACGTTCCGTCGCGGTCGCTTTCAACAACAACCCACGGAGCAGGCATGAACATCTCAACAGAACCGACGACGATCCGTCGCCTCACCTCGACCTGGGACGGAGATCGATCCCAGGATGGCCGTCCCGTAGTCAGCGACGACGTGCTCGACCGGCTGTCCAGCGCAACCGCAGAACAAGCCTGGCAGGTGCTGGACGCCGCCGGGTATCCACGTCAGTTCGCCGGTGGATGGCTGCGTACTCGCGACGACGTGACCCTCGTCGGGCGTGCCGTCACTGCGCAGTTCCTGCCTCACCGGCCCGACTTCGACGCGGCGATCGTCGAGGCCGGCGCCCGAAGTGGCTACCACGAGGCCGGCCAGCAGAATGCGTGGCTCATCTCGATGCTTGAAGAACGAGACGTGATGGTCGCCGACCTCTTCGGCAAGGTGAAAGATGGAACGCTCGTCGGCGACAATCTCGGCACAGCCGTTGCTGCCCGCACGAAGGCAGGAGCGGTCATCGACGGTGGGGTCCGTGACTTCCCGGGACTCCAAGATCTCCACGATGTCAACTTCTTCTCTCGAGGTGAGCACCCGTCTGCGATCGCAGATTTGGTTCTCGCCGGTGTCAACAGTCCCATCCGGATCGGCGAGGCAACGGTGCTCCCCGGTGATGTCGTGCTCGGAACCTCGACCGGTGTCGTGTTCATCCCGGCCCATCTCGCTGCTGACGTCGCTGCCGCCAGCGAGGACATCGCCCAGCGAGATGTGTTCGGCAAGATGAGAATCGCTGACGGCGTCTACACCGGAACTCAGATCGACGTCCCCAGCTGGCATGAACAGATCGAGAGCGACTACCAGGCGTGGCTTGCCGGATCGTCGACCGAGCCGAGCCCGATTGCATGATCCAGATTTCCGAGCACCTCCCCCCGGACACGGCCGAGACCGGGCTGTGGCCATTGATGCGCCAAGTCGGAATCGAGCACGTCGTCGGCTCACTTCCCCCGGTTGGCAGTCTGGGCACCGGTGAACAGCCGTGGGACTACATGCCGTTGCTCCGCCTCCAGCAGCAATACCGCGCCGGCGGCTTCGATCTCGTGGTCATGGAGGACCGTCCGCCACTCAACCTGGCGAAACGTGGCCTGCCCGGCGGCGACGCAGAGATCGACACGGTCTGCACGCTGCTCGAGAACATGGGACGCCTCGGCATCGGCGTGTGGTGTTATGAGTGGATGGCCGACTTCAACTGGCTTCGGACCAACACCGCTGTGCCGTCACGTGGCGGATCGCTCGTGAGCGGCTACGAGCACCACTTGCTCGATGGCGCACCACCAACGCCTGAAGGACCGCTCAGCGAGGAGACGCTTTGGGAGACACTCGAGCATTTCTTGCGTCGTGTGGTTCCCGTTGCCGAGGCAGCCGGTGTGAAGCTGGCGATGCATCCCGACGATCCGCCGCTCTCGCCGATTCGCGGAGTCGGACGGATCATGCGCAGCATCGAGAACTATCAACGTCTGATCGACCTCGTGCCGAGCCCCGCCAACGGCATCACCCTCTGCCAGGGGAACTTCGGCTTGATGACGAGCGATCTCCCCGCCACCATTCGACGATTCGGTGTCCAGGACAAGGTCTTCTTCGTCCACATGCGCGACGTCCGAGGCACGGCTGACTCGTTCGAAGAAGTCTGGCACGACGACGGTCCGACCGATCTCGCAGCATGCATGGAGGCCTACCGCGAGATCGGCTTCGATGGAGTCCTCCGACCAGATCACGTGCCGACTGTGCATGGCGATAGCAACCACCGCCCGGGCTACTCGCACTACGGCCGGCTGTTCGCCGTCGGCTACCTCAAGGGTCTGCGCGAAGCTGTCTATCGCACGACGCCCGGTGAGTCCTCGCCATGCTGTTGATCGTTACGGGAGCAGCCGGCGCATTCGGTCGTCACGTCGTCGCGGCGGCGGCGGACGCGGGCCATCAGGTGGTTGCCGTCGATCGTTCTGAAGGCGACCCCCCCGACATCGCCGGCGTGCGCTACGCCGATGTCGACTTGTGTGACTACGAAGCGGTGTCTGCGGTTGTCGAAGGCAGCGACGCGATCATCCATCTCGCCGCCTTCACGCGTCCGAGCAGTCGGCCCGAGCCCGAGGTCCACAACAACAATGTGGTCGCGAGCTACAACGTGCTCACGGCGGCTGGCGCGGCGGGAGTTGAGAAAGTTTGCCTCGCGTCCAGCGTGAACGCGATCGGCGGTTTGTACAGCGAGCGGCCGCGCTACGACTACTTCCCAGTCGACGAGCAGCACCCTGCGTACACCGAGGACCCATACAGCCTGTCCAAGCTGACCGGCGAGATTCAGGCCGCCGACTTTGCTCGTCGTCACCCTCGGGCTTCGGTCATCTCGCTGAGAATCCATGCGCTCATGGAGGACCAAGAGCAGTATCGAACCTGGGCGGCCATGAACGACGGGAGCACGGGCCGTGATCTGTGGGGGTACACCGCGATCGGCGACGCCACCGCTGCGTGTCTCGCAGCAATCGCCACCGATTTCGTCGGTAGCACCGTGTTGTATGTCGTTGCGCCGACCACTTCATCGACGCGTCCGACGCTTGACCTCTGCCGCGAATTTCACTCCGGCGTACCGATCACATGCGAACTGGCGGGGCGGGAAGGCCTCTTCGACTGCTCACGCCTGACAACGGTGCTCGGCATCACCCCGACGTCGTTGTGACCAGCATGGACGACGTCGCATGATCCCCCAACTGCTGTGCATCGGGTCCTACACGGCGGCGACCGGAGGAGGGGGTGCTGGAATCAGCGTCTTTCGACGCGAGGCCTCATCGGGGAGACTCGACCACGTCGCGCAGGCGGTGATCCCGTCGCCATCGTTCGTCATTGCGGACCCGAAGCGAGCACTGATTCACGCCGTCAACGAAATCGACGCAGGAACCGTCACCACGCTCCGCCTCGATGCGGACGACTCGGCGGTGGTGATGAACGTCGTCGGTACGGGCGGATCAGGGCCGTGTCATTGTGCGCTGACCCATGACGGCAGGTTCGTCGTGTGCACGAACTATGCCGATGGGACCGTCGGCGTCGTGGCGGTCGATTCCAGCGGCGTCGTTGCCTCGCTCGCCGACGTGGCCCAGCGGTCCGGGTCAGGCCCGGACCCGGACCGCCAGCGCAGCTCTCACCCGCATATGGCACTGATGGTCGGGCCCGACGAGATGCTGGTCGCAGACCTCGGCACCGACGAACTCGCGGTGTACAGCGTCGCGGCGAGTGGACGCATCTCACTGCGAAGAACGATCGAGGTCTCGCCAGGCAGCGGTCCGCGACACGTTGCAGCGATCAACGACTCTTCGTCGCGACGTCGTCTGGTCGCCGTCAGCGGTGAGCTCGACGCGTCGGTGAGTTTGATCGATCTCGACACACCGTCACGGCCCGTCACAATGCGCAGCTCGGCAACCGGCGATGCGGGTCAGGCGGTGCCCTCTCACATCGCACACGACCTGCAGTCGGGTGACATATTCGTTGCGAATCGAGGCGCAAACGTCCTGACGTCGATCGGCATCGAAGGCCGACAGCCGACAGCGCGACGTGACATCCCGGTTGGGGCTAATCCGCGGCACTTCGATGTGATCGGCAACGACGTGTACGTCGCCGCACAGGACGCAGACCAGATCAACGTCATCAGGCTCCCTTTTCGGGGCGTCCCCGTCCTCACATCGTCCATCGCTGCGCACGTGGTGAGCCCCACATGCGTGACCGCTGTCGAGGGCTTCAAATGACTACCGCGACACGAGCGCGTCGGCCCGCAACCCTGAAAATCCAGTCACAACCAACATCACAGAAAGAGAGACATCATGGCAACCGTCCGACTCGACAGCGTGGAGAAGATCTACGACAACGGCTACCACGCGATCCACGACCTCGACCTCGACATCCAGGACAAGGAGTTCCTCGTCCTCGTCGGCCCATCAGGCTGCGGCAAGTCGACAGCGCTCCGCATGATGGCCGGGCTCGAATCGATCAGCGGGGGTGAACTGTTGATCGGTGGCCGGCTCGTCAACGACGTCGAGCCCAAGGACCGCGACATCGCAATGGTCTTTCAGAACTACGCGCTCTACCCGCACATGAGCGTCTACGACAACATCGGGTTCGCACTCAAGCTCGCCAAAGTGCCCAAGGACGAGATCGACGATCGAGTCCGGAAGGCCTCGAAAATTCTCGAACTCGACTCGTACCTCGACCGCAAGCCAGGCTTGTTGTCGGGCGGGCAGCGCCAGCGCGTCGCGATGGGTCGGGCCATCGTTCGACAGCCGGCAGCCTTCTTGATGGATGAACCGTTGTCGAACCTCGACGCCAAACTGCGTGTGCAGATGCGAGCGGAGATCTCCGCACTCCAGCGCGAACTCGCCGTGACGACGATCTACGTCACGCACGACCAGGTCGAGGCCATGACCATGGGCGATCGCGTCGCAGTGCTCAAGGACGGTTACCTCCAACAGGTCGACACACCGCAAAACCTGTACGACCGACCCGCCAACGTCTTCGTCGCAGCATTCATCGGCTCGCCGTCGATGAACCTCTTCGAAGCAGACCTCTCGCTCAACGACGCCGGCGGAACCGTTCGAATCGGAGAACAGACGTTGTCGTTCGGATCCGAAGTTCTTGACGCTCGTCCCGCACTCCGCGCCTACGACGGCAAGACGCTCATCGTCGGCATGCGGCCCGAAGACTTCGAAGATGCGACCATGGTCAGCGACGACCGCACCGGCCGACGCCTGGACTCGATCGTGCGCCTGACCGAGGCTCTCGGCTCGGAGATCATGGTCCACTTCAACATCGACGCTTCAAAGGTCGACGCTGGTGATCCAGATGCTGTCGAGGAAGCCCCAGACAGCGCAAACGCCGTCGGACGATTCAGCCCGCGCTCACGGGTTCGAATGGGCGAACCTGTCAGCATCGTCGTTGCGACCGAGAACCTTCACTTCTTCGACATCGCTGGCCGACACGCAATCTGGGCCTGAACGAACTCGTGGGCACTGCTTGGGTACGGGTCCCGCAACAAGCCGTCGGGACAGTCATCATCCAAGCTCGCCGTGCGTTCTGTCCTGACGGTGGCTCAGCCCGCACGCGAACATCGGGTAGAGCGGCAGGCCCGGTACCAGCGCTGCCTGAAACACGTGGTAGAGGTCGGGCTTGCCCTTCCAGACGGCGCTGGCAGGCCGGTTGAGAGCGTCGAGTTCGTGATGCCACGAGCCGCAAACCGAATCGACATGATACGTGGCGGCATAGTCCCACCAGCGTCGATACCAGTCGGCATACACCTGGTCGCCATGTTCGCGATAGAGGGCGGCCGCAGCCGCAATGGCTTCGGCCGTGACCCAATGAAATCGATCGCGGACGACCGGGACTCCGTCCCAATCGGTGGTGTACACGAAGCCGTCGTGGCCATCGCTCGCCCACCCATCGGTGACCGCCTGGTCGAAGAGGTGGCGCGAGGCATCGAGAAGCGCATCGCGGTCGATGCCGACGGGCGAGTTCGCGAGATGCACCAAGAGCCGTGCCCACTCCAGTGCGTGACCGACGGTTGCGCCGAACGGCTTGAACGGATCTGCAGGCCGACCTTCGTTGTAATCGAGCACCGGCTGCCACGAACTGTCGTAGTGCTCAGGTATCCGCCACCCGTTCTCGCTCGCCGTATCGACCACGAACCCGCAGATACGGGCCGCGCGTTCAAGCCACTGAACATCGGAAGTCAGACTTGCGACCGACAACATCGCTTCCACGGCGTGCATGTTGGCGTTGATTCCTCGATACGAGTCGAGTTGCTCGAACGAAGAGTCCCAAGTGTCCACGCAGCGACCGATCGCGTCGTCCCAGAAGTAGCCGAGGAAGACTTCCGCAGCGTCGGTTAAGAGCTCGTCAGCTCCGTCGAGTTCGGCCTGGACGGCCGTCGTTGCAGCGAGCAGAACAAACGTATGGTCGTAGCAACTCTTACCCGACGTCGGGTGACCATCGGACGACATCGACGAATACCATCCGCCATGATTCTTGTCGCGTAGCGAACCAGTCAATCCGCTCAGAGCGGACTGTGCGATGGGTCTGCTTCCGGGCACGCCTTGGAGTACGCCCAGGCCGTACACGTGGACCATACGACACGTGATCCAGGTGTGTACTCCTTGGGCGTCGTCCGGGTTTCCGTGGTCATCAAGCCAGACAGCTCCGATGCCCTTTCGAGCGGCAAGCCGGCCGAAGGCAAGCAGATCGGTGGTGTGCTGCTCCAACCACCGGTGGTGACTTCGAGACTCCAGCCAGTTCACTACGGGTTCAGAGTCGCCCGCCGTCGAAGGAGACATCGGTTCGGTCTGTCGGTAGCGGAACTGCATTCCTTGAAATGTACGCCAGCGGTCCCGAGTCGCGCGTCTTCGAGGCGTTGGTGGACTGGGCCCGTACGAACGGGTCTGCTTTGCGGCTCACTGGGCACTTCACGGTGGACGACGTCACCAGGTGTCTCGGCAGGCATCATCCTCTGAGAGACTGCGGCCATGACTCCCCATGCGCTTCCCACCGCGCCCAGTCGTTCGTTCGCGAGCGACAACGCAGCCGGCGCTCACCCGACCATCATCGAAGCGATCATCGAGGCCAACGCCGGCCACGCCCTCGCCTACGGACAAGACACTCACACCGCCGACTGCGAAGCCGCGTTCTGTGAACTGTTCGACGCCGACGTCACCACTCGCCTCGCGTTCAACGGGACCGGCGCCAACATCGTCGCGCTCGGCAACATGCTCGGCTCGCTCACGGGGCCCCATCACGCCATCGTGTGCACCGACTGGGCACACATCGCTGTCGACGAGACCGGTGCCCCCGAGCGGGCACTCGGCACCAAGCTCCTCGAGGTCCCCTCCCCCGGAGCCAAGCTGACCCCTGATCTGCTCAGCTCCGTCGCGCACCTCCAAGGCGTCCAACACCACGTACAGCCCGGTGTGGTGTCGATCACCCAAGCCACCGAACTCGGCACGTTATACACCGCCTCGGAGATCACTGCGCTCTCCGAACGAGCACATGAGATGGGCATGCTCGTGCATCTCGATGGCGCGCGGATCGCCAACGCGACCGCGGCGCTCGGTGGCTCGCGTGAGACGCTCCGGTCGTTCACGATCGACGCCGGAGTCGACGTCGTCAGCTTCGGCGGCACCAAGAACGCAATGCTGGGTGCCGAAGCGGTGGTCTTCCTCGACCCCGCCATCGGTCTCGGCTCGGAGTACACCCGCAAGCAGGTCACGCAGCTGCCTTCCAAGATGCGCTATCTCGCGGCTCAGTTCAACGCAGCGCTCCACGACGACCTCTGGATCACCCTCGCCGGGCACGCCAACGACATGGCAACCGAGCTCCATCGCCTCGTCGCCGGCATCGACGGCGTGGTCGCCGGAGACGCGCCGCAAGTCAACAGCATTTTTCCCCGCCTCTCCCCCGACGTCATCGAGCCACTTCGCGAGTGGTGCTTCTTCTGGGACTGGGACGTCACTCAACATCAGGTTCGCTGGATGACTGCGTGGGACACCACGATCGACGATGTGACGACGTTCGCAGACGGAGTCCGAGCGCTCGTCGGCTGATCGGCGAGCTGACGGCAGACGCCTCTCCGAGTTCGATCTCCGCCACTCTGAGCGCGCATTTGGGCAATTTCGAAAAAGGTTGCGGAGCACAATTGACTCACCAGTTGATTCGGTTTATTGTCAGTCCTCGTGCATGCGGAACAGCGCGTTGTGCAGGGGGAAGTCCGAATACCGACCGCAACAGGGGGGCGCCGCCATGGCCGTCATCGACATCAGTGATCGCATCGAGACCGAGAACGACTGGATGTTGTCTGGAGCCTGTAAAGGCCTGACACACCTCTTCTTCCCGAGCGCCGCCGAGCGGCCGCAAGCCCGCGAACGACGCGAGGCCGCGGCCAAGGAGGTGTGTTCGGGCTGTTCGGTCCGCACCGACTGCATGGACTTCGCCCGCGAGCAGCATGAGTACGGTTTTTGGGGAGGCGAGTCCGAGGACGAACGCCATGCCGCCGGGTACCGCCTGATCGCTCCGATCGGTGTTCGCGCCCGATCCGCAAGCTGACCCAGCGACGCCCGGACGCAGAACCCGTAGGGCTCTGCCCCGCCGTCTACCCTGATCGGCGTGTTCGACGTCACGGTCATCGGGAGCGCCAACCTCGACCTCGTGGTGCGCGCCGAGCGCCACCCCTCCCCCGGCGAGACGCTGCACGGCTCGGGCTACGCCGAGCATGCGGGCGGCAAAGGCTTGAATCAGGCAGTCGCCGCAGCCCGCGCCGGCGCCTCCACCGCCTTCGTCGGCGCCGTCGGTGACGACCAGGCAGGCCACCTGCTCGCCTCCGTTGCGACCACCGAGTCGATCGACGTGAACCAACTGTCCGTTGCGGCCGATGTGCCGACCGGGCGAGCGCTGATCACCGTCGACGATGCCGGGGAGAATTCGATCATCGTCATCGCCGGCGCGAACGACGACGTCGTCGCCGCTCGACTGCCCGCCAGCACCGTCGTTCTCCTGCAGTTGGAGATCCCTCTCCCCACGGTCACCAACGCGCTCCAACTCGCCCGCCAGCAGCGGTGCACGACAATCCTCAATCCGGCCCCGGCTGCGCCGCTTTCACGCCAGGTCCTGGAACTGTGCGACATCGTCGTCCCCAACGAGCACGAAGTCGAATTGCTGGGCGGCGTCGGAGCGCTGCTTGACCAGGGTGTGGGTCATGTGATCGTCACCCGCGGCGCAAACGGAGTCGACGTCCATCGTGCGGGCGACACCGTGCACGTCGGTGCCGCCGAGGCCGACGTCGTCGACACGACCGGTGCAGGTGACGCGTTCTGCGGCAACCTGGCAGCCCGCTTGGCGGCCGGAGATCCACTCGACGACGCGGTCCGCTGGGCCGTCGTCGCCGGCGCCCTCGCAGTCAGCCACCACGGTGCCATTCCCTCTATGCCGGCATCGGTTGACGTGCGTCGAAGGCTCGGCAAACGAGCTGGCACCTGAGCGAATCGCCGGGCGCCTCACCATTGACCCCGTGCTCGGCGCCGACAACTGAGCGGTCACCACCTCGGTCGTGCGGCCCACGCTCTACACCGAGATCGCCAAGCTCAGCGGGCACAAGTCGACCGCCGTGGTCGACGCCGTCGCAGCGGTGAGCACCAACATCGAGCCAGATCGGTGACGCCACTCGTCTGACAGTCCCGTGTCTCGTCGTGCCCCGAGAAGATGCCTGCGGTCGCCTCGGTTGCGGGTTCGGCGCGTCACCGATCGGGTTCGCAGATGCCGTCGCCTTCGGCTTCGCACCACGGCTGATCCCCGCGGAACCGACGTCGGTTGTCGGCGACCCAGGTGTAGATCCGATCGAGGCGCCGCGCGATGACTGGCAGACGAAATGGGATGAGTGGTATGCGGGAGCCAAGCGCGGTCGTGAGTGCGAGTGCGATCGCCGCTGCTCCGGCGGTGCGGCGTCCGTCCGGGGTCACCGCCCAGACGGCTTCTTGGGATTCGTCGGCGGTGACACCGGTGACCTCGAAGGTTCCGTTGGCTTGCCCGGCCAGTGCTGTGATTCGGTCGTGGCGGTCGATTCGGCGGATCCAGCGGATCATTCGGGCGCAGAATCCGCAGTAGCCGTCGAAGACGAGGCGGAGTTGCTCGGGCGGCGGCCCGGCGAATTCGCTCCCGGCTTCGCTCGAGGAAATGGTCGTCTGCCGGGTCGGGGGCCGGGTCCTCTTGCTGCTGGTGGGAATGCTCGTGCTGTTCATGTTCTTGGTCATGCTGCTTTCGGGGCGAGGGCGAATGCTGTGTACGCGATGCCGGAGAGTTGGTACCGGAAGGTGATCTGCATGGTGGCCTTGATGCCGGCGTGCATTCCCCACGCGCCAATCGACCAGGCCCGGCCGAGGCGCGGGTGCACGAGGGCGATTGGCGCACCGAGTTCGGCGGCGAGAGATCCAGCAGCGAAGACGTTCCACATCCAGGGTCGTCGTTCGATGAACTCGACGAACGGTGACGCTTTGCGGTCGGCGTCGGGTCGCAGTGCGGCTTTGCGGATGCCGTCGACGGCGACCTGGGAGCGGAGGTGTTGACCAGTTGCCCATTGGCGACCGAGCGGTCCGGTGAGTTTGGCGAGGCCGCAGACCAGGTAGACGCCGGCGGTGACGGCGTTGATCGTTTGGAGTGGCCATCCGTATTGCCATGACGGTTGGGGTGTCGCAGTTCGAAAGCGGTGGCGCACGAGTGCATCGACGGAGAGTGCGTCGGCGGATGGTGCGACCCCGAGGGCAGTGAGGTGGAGCACGGCGAGGTTGTCGTTGTGGAACACCATCGACCACGAGTTGCGATAGGTGAGCGTCCACCAGGTGAGCGCCGCGTTGAGTGGCCCGGTGATGCGGTGCGCGACGCCGAGTCCTGCGAGGGCGAGGGTTGTGTAGTTGGCGGCGGTGGTCGCTGCGATGACCCGAGGTGGGAGGGGTCGGCGCAGCGGCCGGGCGATCCCGACGGGGTCGAAGTCGCGTGGGCTGCCTGATGCGGTCCTGGTGATCAGGCGCCACCGCTTTGCCAGATACCACAGTGTCCATCCGTTGGTCACGATGCGAACGACGGCGATGGCCCTGGGGCTCGAGGGTCGAAAGAACCAGGTGACAATACGTCTCATGGCAGTGTCTCCGGAATCGATTCGATACGTCGCTCCGCCTCCTGCCGCGGCGCACTCGCCGTGTTCTGTGGTTCGCTCCGGCCGGGGATGTCGGCGCGTGCTCGAACTTCCACATCGACGGGTTCGACCGGACCGGATTTGAAGTAGTCAGCGATGCTGAAACGTCCCCGCACCACTTCGACGGCGACGACATCGGGGTGGATGCCGCGGCGTTTGATTCGACAAGCGACTCGTGCGGCCAACGAGCTTGCTCGGCGTCGGCGTCGGGCGCGGGCGGCGATCTGTTTGCGTTCCTGGTTCATCCCGCCGCGTGCGGCCAGGCGTGAGTCGAGCACGACGATCGATCCGTCGGCACGCACTCCGCGCACAAAAGCCACTCGGAGGTGTTCGCCACGTCGAGCGGAGAACATTGGGTAGTGCGACAACGGGAAGCTGTCGCGTGGCGCGTCGCGAAACTGGTTCACGATCGGCGCGAGAACGGCGCCGACGAGGCCGGCGGCGACAACCGTGGCGCCGGTTCGAGAACGGACGGGGGTGACCTGCTTCATGCGACCGAGACCTCCCGGCGATCGTCGTCGCCGGCCCTTTCTCCGGTGTCGGTGTCGGGCGGGGTGGCGAAGAGTTCGGCGGTGCGAGTGCCTGGGCTGAGGAGCCGGTCGGTTGGTCCGTGCTCGACGAGGCGCCCGTCGACGAGATGCCAGACCTCGTCTGCAACGGCAATGCGTTCGACGCGGTGGGTGATGACGATGCTCGTGCCGTCGTGGTCGTTGACGATTCGGTCGACGACCGACGCTGTGGCCGCGTCGAGGTTGGCGTCGGCTTCGTCGAGCAGCAACAGGCGGGGCGATCCGAGGACCGCTCGTGCCAGCAGAACGCGCTGGCGCTGACCCGACGAAAGGTTGGTGCCGCCCTCGGAGATGCGGTGACCGAGTCCGCCGGACAGCCCGCTGACGAGTGCACGCAGATCGCACAGGTCGAGTACTCGTTCGATCTCGTCGTCGGTCGCGTCGCGGTGGCGGTAGGTGAGGTTGCGGCGAAGTGATCCCTTCATCAGCGGAAGGTCGGGGGCGGCGATGCCGATCTCGGCTCGCACGTCGGCGAGCGACACGGTCGACAGGTCGATGCCATCGAGTTCGATCACGCCAGAATCGAGGTCGACGAGTCGCGCGATCGCCGCGACGAGCGTCGACTTGCCGGCACCGTTCGGCCCGACAAGGGCCACCGTCGTGCCGGCGGCCACGTCGACAGTCACGTCGGACACGATGTCGAGTGATGCGTCTCGCAGAAGGAGCCGTCCGCGACCGTCGGCGAGCGGATGGGGTTCGGCAGGCTCACTGAGCAGCGCTGGTCGATCGACGAAACGCCCGATCGCTTCGACCGCGACCTGTTGGTGCTGTCGGTATTCCTGTACCCGGGCCAATCCGCGCAGTTGCGGGACGAGCAGCCCGACCACGGTCATCGCGGCGGCGACCTCGGGTGCGCCGAGCCCGGCGGCGAGCGCAACGACCAGCAGGAACGCGGTGGCCGCCGAACCGGTGGCCTCCGCGACCGCTTGGAGCGCTCCGAGGCGCCGCGCACGGTCGATCATCGCGTTGCGCAGCCGACGCGAGTGTTTGCGGATCCGGCGTCGCTCGCGCCCGACGGCGTTGTTCGCCTGGACCACCCCGACTGCGCCGATCGCCTCGGTCACTCGTCCGGCCAGCCGGCTCCGTCGACGACGAGCCTCGCGGGTCGCCCGGCGCAAAGCAGGGCCCTGGGCCACTGCGCCGAGTCCGCCGAGCACCGCAGCCGATCCGGTCGCGAGCGCGAGAAGCGGGTCGATGAGAATCAGTGCGATCAGGGTGCCCACGATCATCGTGATGCCCACCGCCAGGCGGGCGAGTCCGAGGCTCACCCATTTGCGGATCGCGGAGAGGTCACCGACGAAGCGCAACGCCGTGGAGCCCTGACTGCGCTGGCCCACCGAGCGCGGCGACATCACCGTGAGCCGGTCGAACAGGTGCATGCGCATGTCGTGGCAGTAGCTCTGGCCAAGCCGCTCGGCATCGATCCGTTCCCGGGCCCGCAGGAACGCCGAGAGCGTCGCCGCACCAGCGAGGGCGGCACCGATCGACGCGATCGTCGAGAGAGAGTTCGCGGCACCGAGTCGGGAGAACGCCCGCTCCACCGCGATCGCAGCGATCACCGCAGCAGCGGCCTGAGCCAGGCCGTTGGCGACGAGCAACGCGAACAGCCCGGCGCGTCGGCGGGTCAAGAGGCGGATCACGATGCGACGGCGACCGGTGCACGCCCCGCAGGGGTGCGCTGGATCGGTGTAGGCATCGCGACCCGGCGCAGGAGCGAACGGCACCGGGCACCGTCGATCAATGCGTGGTCAGCGGACCACAACTCCGGAAGGGCGAGCACAGGGACGTCGAGACAGGATTGCGCTTCTCGTGTTGCGAGCGGCGACGCAGTCAGCAAGCCCGACACAGCGAGCACCTCGAGATCGAGCGAGCGCAACATCGACACACCGTTCTGCGCTCCGGCGGCATCGCCGGCAGCGAAGACGACCCCGTCGCAGCGAGACCGCAGTGCGTCGGCAGCGAGCAGGTCCGCCGTGTCCGAGAGGAACAGGCCATCTGCGATCTCGATGACGGCGACGTCGACTCCCGATGATCTCAAATGGTCGTGCAGACACACGAACGAATCAACGATGCGCTCGTGGCCCATCAGGTAGGTGGATGCCATCCCGATTGCGGTGAAGTCGACCACCGGGCGTGCGCCGGCATCAGCCATCAGCCACACGTCGCCGCCCGCTCCGGTTCCGGTCACCTTCGCAGCGCCGACCGAGAGACCTCCAGCCACCAGACCCTTGATGATCCCTGCTGCCGACGTCGTCTTGCCCGAATCCATCGACGTCCCCGCCACCACGATCGTGTACGGGCGATCAGCATGGGCGGGTGCGACCTGGTTGCAACGGTCGACGACGCGATGGTCCTCCAAGTTGATACGTCGACCAGTGGCGTCGGTTGCGTACCCGAGGACGTCGATGACCGTGGGCTCGCCCTTGTCGACGTGCCAGCTGAGCGCTGTCGCTGCAACGCCACCCGCCGCAACGAGATCGCAGACCCCGAGTGATTCGGGCACGACCGCCTCGAACTGGGCGGGGGCGTAGCGGTTCGCAAAACACACCACGATCTCGTCGCCGGGGAACAGCGTTGCCTTGCGACTGTCGGCGCACTCCAGTCGCTTGTGCTGGCCGATCTCGACCACTCGGGCAACCACGACGTCACCCGAGCGGGGCTGGCCTTCGATGGTCATTCCAGCGACGTGGCCCGGCGGCAGATAGCGGGTGGTGTAAGCGAACTTGAACTGGGAGCGGCGGGCGGCATCGAAGATCGTGGACATCGGTATCTCGTTTCAGGGAAGGTGTTCAGGGGCAGGTAGGGGACGACCAATATCTTCGACGTCGGTCATGAACCGCCGATGAGCACGAGATGAGAATGCTCTTCTGGCGCCGTACGCTGCGAGTGCGTGGAGAACTGCAGGGGCCGTTTGCAGATGAGAACGCTCTCATCCCCCGCTCACGTTCGATCAACGATTCACGGCAACGATGCGATCATGCGAACACCTGACACACCGCGAACCGAATCGGCGCTGAACACCTGTCGATCCCGTCCAGCATCGGCTGGACCCACCTCGGTGCCGTCGTGCTCCCCGCCGTCGAGCGTGTCGCGGTGAGCGCGGCACTGCGCCGAGGCAACCAAACGTTGCCCGACCCGGCCGACGAGGTACGCCGCCGAGCCGCAGTCGTCGAAGCCTCCGTCCCGCAAGACACCACCCCGACCCGAGCGCTGACCGCATGAGCACCCCCGGACGAATCGCAGCTCTGGTCCTCATCGCCGCTGGAGCCTTCGCATGTGGCTGGACGGTGAAGTCGCTCGGAACCGAGAAATCCGATCGGCCGATTCCACCGATCCAACTCGACGAGCGGCCGCTCGACCCGTCCCGTCCCGACACGTCACCACCGCTGACATCGACCGACGACGTGCCCGGCGCCTCGCTCGTCCCACCGCTTGTCATCGACCCACCACCAGCGACGACCCCGACAACCGAATCTCAACCGCTCGAGACGCCCACTACACCGGCAACGGCACCGGCAACGGCACCGGCACCGGTTCCTGCTCCTGAGCCGACGCCGACTTCACCACCCACAACTGCGCCTCCACCACCGCCGGCACTCACTCCGCCGCCTGACGATGACGACGGCGATGACGACAGCGATGACGACAGCGATGACGACGGCGATGACGACGGCGATGACGACAGCGATGACGCCTGAACGCCGCCGAGGCCGCCTGGGATTCCGCGGGCGGGTGCTCGGCCTGATGGCGGTTCTGCTCCTCGGTGCGTCAGCGCTCGGTCTGTTTGTCCAGCGGGCCGTGCTCCTCGGCCGACTCGACGATGAGGTCACCGCGTCGCTCGAGCAGGAGCGAGAGGAAATGATCCGACTCGCTGACGGGCTCGATCCCGAGACCGGGGAACCGTTTGACACGGACGTCCGGGCGATCTTCGACGCGTTCCTGCGGCGCAGCGTGCCCGGCGAGGGCGAGGTGTATCTCACGATCGTCAACGGCGAGCCCTACCGCACGACGTTCTCACCCGGTGGTGTCCGCCTCGATCAGGATCCCGGTCTCGTGTCCCGGTGGGCGGCGTTGATCGAGGGTGAACTCGGTGCAATCGACACCTCCGCAGGCCCGGTTCGATACATGGCAGTCCCGCTGCGCAGCGACGACGAAACGCTCGGTGTGTTCGTCGTCGCCAACTTCGAACGTCAGGAGCGCCAAGAGGTCGAGGACTTCGTACGCGTCGAGGCGTTCGTCAGTGCCGGAATCCTGTTCCTCTCACTCGCAGCTGCATGGCTGCTCGCCGGTCGGCTACTCCGACCGATACGGCGCCTGACCGAGACGGCGCAGGTGATCTCCGAGACCGACTTGTCGAGAAGGATCCCCGTGGCCACCGACGACGAGATCGGTCGGCTCGCTGCCACCTTCAACGACATGCTCGATCGCCTCGACACTGCCTTCGTCACACAGCGCCGCTTCGTCGACGACGCCGGTCATGAGCTGCGCACGCCGATAACCGTCGTACGAGGACACCTTGAGATGATGGGCGACGACGCCGCCGATCGCGAGGAAACCGTTGCGCTCGTGACCGAAGAACTCGACCGCATGGCGCTCATGGTCAACGACCTGCTGCTGCTCGCGAAGTCCGAGCAACTCGATTTCGTGACGGTCGAACCGGTCGAGTTGAGCGACCTGACGACCGACCTCGCCGTCAGGGCCCGCACCCTCGGCGACCGCGTCTGGCGGCTCGGTGAATGCGGCGAGGGTGAGGTCCAGGTCGACCCGCAGCGCATCGCTCAGGCAGTTCTCAACCTTGTTCGCAACGCCGTCGAACACACCGCTCCTGGCGACGAGATCGCGATCGGGAGCGTCGCCGATGCCGACGGCGTCTCGTTCTGGGTCCGAGACCATGGACCCGGAATCGCTCCAGAGGACCGCCGGCGGATCTTCGAGCGATTCGACCGCGGCACATCACGTCACCGGGGGGTGGGAGCCGATGGTGCCGGCCTCGGGTTGTCGATCGTTCGCGCCGTCGCCGACGGCCACGGCGGCACCGTCGAGGTGAGCGACACCCATGGCGGCGGCGCAACGTTCACGATCCGACTCCCACCTTGCGCTCACCCGGCAGCCGCAGCTCCATCGACAGCGCTCCAGTCTCAGCACATCGCTGACCTCGACCAAGGGACATCGACATGAACCGAATTCTCATTGCCGAAGACCAGCCACGTATCGCCACATTCATCGAGAAGGGACTGACCGCATCCGGTTTCATCACCATGGTCGTCCACGACGGCGCCGCCGCTGCCGATCTCGCTAACGACGACGACTTCGATCTGATGATCCTCGACCTCGGGCTCCCCATCCTCGACGGTCTTGACGTCCTGGCGCGAATTCGTCGACGAGGTGAGCGGCTTCCCGTCGTCATCCTCACCGCCCGTGACACCGTGCCCGACCGGGTACGAGGCCTCGACCACGGAGCCGACGACTACCTCATCAAGCCGTTCAGCTTCGATGAGCTCCTCGCGCGAATCCGCGTGCGGCTCCGTGACGTCGGTACGCGCGAGGTGACGACACTCAGCGCAGGCGGCGTCGTGCTCGATCTGCAGACCCGCCTTGCCAGGCTCGACGGCGGCTCGGTCGAGCTCACCGCTCGCGAGTACCAGGTGCTCGAGTTCTTCATGCGCCACCCAGGACAAGTCATCTCGCGCCAACAGCTTCTCAGCCATATCTGGGGCTACGACTTCGACCCGGGAAGCAACGTCGTCGACGTGTACATCCGTTACCTCCGCAGAAAGCTCAACCCTGACTTCATCGAGACTGTCCGCGGTATGGGCTACAGGCTGCGCGCCGAGTGATCATCACGCACGACGAGGTCCGCAGGTCGGCTCCACCGATTTCAGGTCGCCGGCCTCACCGGGCGGTGGTCGACACGCTGGTCGTCACTTCGTGCCTGAGCAACCCGGCGGCCCACCCACCAGCCGTCTCTGTCGACACGACCCGCATCGGGCGCAACGCGTCGAGCACGTGAGCATGGTCGTCGACCAGGATCCCGCTGATCAGCAACTCCCCCGTCGCAGCGGTCAAGCGCTGCAACTGTGGTGCGAGAGCAATCAGCACCGGGGCAAGAATATTGGCGACCACGAAGTCGAAAGGCCCTGCGAGGTCGGCCAGTTCGGCCAGATCTGCCTCGACGCGGTCTGCGACGCCGTTCAGGGCAGCGTTCGCGAGCGTTGCCTCGACGGCACCGGCGGAGACATCGGTCGCCCTGACGATCGGGACACCGCGTTGCGCCGCCATCACGCCGAGCACCCCTGACCCGCAGCCGACATCGAGCAGCGAACCGACTGAGGTCGCTGCCAACCGGTCCGCCAACATCCCCAGCGACAACGAGGTCGTCGGATGGTCGCCGAGCCCGAACGACGTTGCCGGCTCGATCACCGTGACCACGGTGTCGCCGTCGCGTTCCGCGACAGCCTCGAACTCGGCGACCTGCCAGGCGGGAACCACGACGCCGTCAGCGCCATACCGGTTCGGTGTCGCGAAGTCTCGCCACGTCTCATCCGGTGCGACCACGTCGGCGGTGCGCCACGACCAATGACTCTCGAGGGTCGCTGCCGCCCGGTCGATCGCGGCATCTCTGCCACCGACCGAGGTCCAGAGTTCGACGAACCCGTCGACGTCGGGGCCAACGCCGACCGCCTCGACGCCGAGTTGCCAGAGCCGATCGGCCGCGAGATCTTCATCTGCGACGGGAACGGTGACGTGAAACGTCTTGTTCGTCATGTCGGTCGCCGTGTCGTGTGAGGTCAGTCGAGGCGACGCAGGTCGGTGCGGTACATCTTGATCCGCTCACGGTACGAAGCCGATGCCATCTTGATGTCGTCGATCCGTGCCCGGTCGAGTTTGATCTGCGCCGGCGAGCCTGCGGCCATTGCCCCCGATGGGACGACGACGTCCTGGAGCACGACCGAGTTGGCAGCGATGATCGAACCCGACTGCACGACGACACGGTGGAGCACTTGGGCATGATTGCCGATCAACACATCGTCTTCGAGCGTGCAGCCCTCCAGGTGGATGCCATGGCCGAGCACACAGTTGTCTCCGACGACCGTCGGCCACATCGGCGTGGTGTGGAGCACCGAGGTGTCCTGCACCGAGGTACCGGCACCGATCTCGATGTGGCCGCCATCACCGCGCAGCACCGCACACGGCCAGATCGACGACTCGGGGCCGATTCGTACGTCTCCGATGATCACGGCATCGGGGTGGACGAAGGCCTCGCCGCTGATCGTCGGTTCGAGGTCGCCCAGGGCGTAGATGGCCATGCGCCACGTTATGTCGCAACGTCCTCGGCACGCCAACTCAGGACCGCGCAACGGTGGATCGAACCCGATACCTTTGACATCCATGCCCCGCAGGATTGACATCGAACTGACGAGCGCGCTCTCGGACGGTTCTTGGACATGGCGCAAAGCCGGAGCCCTCAAGCCGAAGGGAACGGTCGATTCCTCGATCATTCCCGACGGGTCTCAGGTCGGCGACGAGTTGCGAGTCGAGGCCGAACAGATGCTCGACGGGATGGAGATCCTCTCCGTTGTCAAGGGCCGCGAGAAGTCCGATAGGACAGACCTGCTCGAGTTCATCCCTGACGACAAGCCCTTTGAGGCCGTCATCGAGACCCGCGCCAAGCGCGGTCGCGGCGAAGGTGGTGGCCGCGGCAGAGAGAGCGGAGATCGCGATGGTCGCGGCAAGGGTCGTGGCCGTGACGGCGATCGGGATGGTCGCGGCAAGGGCCGCGACGGGGATCGTCCGCGCAGTCGTGATGCTGATCGCAGCAAGGGTCGCGACACGGATCGCGACAAGGGCCGTGGCGATCGTTCCGATCGTCCGAAGAAGCCACACTTCGAGGCGCCTCCCGAGGTGCCGCAGCGGCCCAAGCCCAAGCGGTTGCGGCCCGGCAAAGCGCGTCGTCAGGAAGTGCTCGCGGCGGTGCCCGAGGAGCAGCGTCCCATTGCCGAACTCGCCCTGCAGGGCATGTCTGCAGTACGCACCCGGGTGAAGGAAGAGAATGCCAAGCTCAAGGCCGACGGCAAGCCGGAGATGCCCGAGTCATCGATCACCAAGATGGCCGAGGAGATGCTTCCGAAGCTGCGCGTCGCCGATTGGCTCGACCGTGCCGAAGCCGCCCAACGGCAGATGCAGCACCTTGACCTGCGTGACCTGCGCAGCGTCGTCGCGGCCAGCGCCGACTCGATCGTCGCACGTGACGAATCCACACGAGCCATCGCCGAGGAACTCAAGGCGTCGCTTGCGACCAAGCAGACCGAGGAGATGGCGAACTGGCTCGAAGACGTCGATGCCGCACTCACCGTCGGCCGTGTGATCCGGGCGCTTCGCCTGTCGTCGCAGCCACCGAAGGCCGGCGTGATGTTCCCGCCGGCGCTCGCCAAGCGGCTCGGTGAGGCTGCTACCGCATCGCTGCTTCCAGAGGATGCCGGCGACCGTTGGTCTGCCGTGCTCGAAGCCGCTGCGTTCTCACCGGTCCGCGCGCTGGTGACTCCGACGGTGCCGCCGACGGCGATCACCGATGACCTGAAGAAGACGGCGCTCCGTCTCGGACCACTGCTTCCCCAGATCGCTGCCCTGCTCGGTGTCGAGGTTCCCAAGGATGCCAAGCGGCCTAAGCCGCTGCGTCCGACGAGCCGCAAGGATCAGAAGAAGGCTCGCGACGACAAGCGCGACGGCGACCGTTCTGGCGGGCGCAACGACCGCAGCGGTTCAGGCGGACGCGATGATCGTGGAGGGCGAGACAATCGAGACAGTCGTGGAGGACGTGACAGTCGCGATGGTCGCGGCGGATCGCGGCCACCGAAGGACCGTCCGAAAGGTCAGCGCGACATCGCCACAGTGATGAAGGCCAAGGAGGAGGCCGCCAAGGCAGCCGAAGCCGAAGCCGAGGCTGCCGTGGCTGCTGCTGCCGAAGCTGAAGCAGCCAAGGCTGCCGACGCCGAAACGGCTGACTCCGGTGACCAGGATGCCCCAGCCGACGCCGCCGGCGACGCCGACACCGGTGAAGCGGCGGCGTCGACAGCCGACACCGCTGGCGACGCCGAATCCGGTGAGACGGACGCGGAGTCCAGCGATACGGACTCCGGTGACTCGACCTCGAGCGATGACGCCCCAGTCGACACAGCAGCCGAAGCCGAACCAGAGCCAGAGGCTGCAGCCGAGTCAGCAGCCGACGACAGCATCAGCTGACGTCCAGTGGCTCTCCACCGTGCGACGACGCATACGGTGAGGGTCCATGTCTGACATCGTCACCTACGAAGCCAATGGCCGCATTGCGGTCATCACGCTCAACCGACCCGACGCACGAAACGCTGTCAACGGCGACGTCGCCGAGGGGCTCGAAGCAGCGATCGACCAACTCGAGGCCGACGACGGCGTGTGGGTCGGCATCATTCAGGCGAACACCGAGGGTCAGTCGCGACCGGTGTTCTGCGCTGGGGCGGATCTCAAGGCGATCAACTCCGGTGACGGGGCACGGCTGAACACGTCTCGCGGCGGCTTCGCCGGGTTCGTCTACCGCGAGCGGCGCAAGCCGGTCGTCGTCGCAGTGGACGGCCTCGCGACGGCGGGCGGGTGTGAAATCGTGCTCGCCGCCGACCTGGTCGTTGCGAGCACGCAGTCTGCGTTCGGTCTCGCCGAGGTCAAACGAAACCTCGTTGCCGGGGCTGGTGGGTTGTTCCGGCTTCCCCGAGCAATTGGTCAGGCCGCAGCGATGGAGGCAATCCTCACCGGTGAGCCAGTTCCTGCTGAGCGTGCGTACAACCTCGGCCTCGTCTCACGGCTCACCGAGCCAGGCCAGGTATTGGCAGAGGCAACCAAACTCGCCGAGCAGATCAGTCAGTCAGCGCCGATGGCCGTCTGGGAGAGCCGCAAGGTGGTGCTTGCTGCGGCGTACGAAAGCGACGACACGCTCAAGGAGATGACCAACGAGGCCATGCGAACGGTCATGGCGTCCGAGGACCTCAAGGAGGGACTCACTGCGTTCGTCGAGAAGCGAGCTCCCAACTGGCAGGGCCGCTGAAGTTGCGAATCTTCGGGCGTCAGAGGGTCTTGTAGGTCGTGATCAAGCGGGCGACGATACCGGCCCGTTCGTACAGATTTTTCGTGTGCCGGTCCCCCGGCAACGCCTGCCCTTCGACCGCCACGGCCCCTTGACCGCGCGCCGCTGCAATGGCTTCCGCCAGCATCCCGTCACCGAATCCGAGTTCGCGTGCCTCTGGCGTCACCCACACCTGATCGACTCTGACGATCGCATCATCTCCCAGCACAGCGATGAGGTAACTCACGACGACGTCGCCGATGTGTCCGACCCAGACATCGACATCGTGGCAGCGCTGCACCCAGTGGTCTGCGATCTCGGGGTGCTCGATCAGCCATCGCTGCCCGCCGCGCTGGTCCACCAGTGCGTTGCGAGCTTCCCGTTCGAGCAACTCCAACTGGGCGATGTCATCGGCGTCAGACGGATCTGCCAGGCGAACGGTCGGGTCGATCATGTCAGTTGCCTCGCAGTTGAGTGATCTTGCCGAGCACCGTCCGGCGATGACGGTGTGCCGATTCGTAGGCCTCGATCGCATCGAGTTCAGCTGCGGTGAGCCCTGCGAGTTTGCTCAGGATGTGTGTGGCCGCCAACTGGTCGTAGTCGGGCAGCGCCAGCTCAACCGACGATGAGAACGAGGCGCTCGGTGATCCGACGCCGACGTCGGCTTCTCCCGCAGCACGGTGGGAGCCGGAAGTCGCTGCAGCTGGCGTGCTGGCCTCGGCTGTTCCGAGATCGGCGATGCGGTCGCGAAGATCGTTCACGCCCCGTTCCACGGCCATCTTCCCGACGAACCGGGCGAACACGAGTTGCTGTCGAGCCTTGGCGACGAGATCGGGCAAGTCGTCCGCTACTTTCGCACCGAGGCCGATGGGGGCGAAAACCGCAACGGCGATCGCCCGCTCCGCTGGCGTCGATCCCGAAGGCGGCATGCAGGTCCCGATCAGGAAAAGATCGGGCAGTCGTCGTCGTTGCCGACCGGGCAGTTCGGTGCAGACGACTTCACGAGCAGGAAGCAGGAGCTGCACAGCTGCTCGTTGGTCTGCTTGGGCTGAAGGCGCTCATCACCATCGGCCTTGGTGTCGGGGACCTCGTCGCCGTCGTCGTCGTCGTCATCAGCGGCGACGAGGCGATCCTTCAGGATCTTGTCGAGGTCCTCCTCGACGTCGTCGTCGAGCATCTCGTCATCGTCATCGTCATCGTCGGAACTCTTCCGCTTCGACTTCGGCTTGGCTTTCTCGGCCTCGTCGTCGTCATCATCATCGTCAGCGACGTCGTCATCATCATCGCCTGACGGGTCGTCATCGTCGTCATCATCGAGATCATCGACGTCGAGTTCTTCTTCTTCGACTTCATCTTCTTCTTCTTCGTTGGTCTCGTCTTCAGCCATGTCGCTGTCGTTGCCGTTCGATCTCGTTGTGGTCGCCCTGCCTCATGGAAGGACCGCTGCGGCCGGAGCATACGCTTGCCGCCCTCCCAGCCTCGCGACCGACAGTGTGACACCCGTCACACTGTCGAGATTCGAACTGCAGACTCACCCGATGACCCCTCAGGTGTCTGCTGCGTCTCGCCGAGCCTCGGCGCGACGCTCGGCTTCGAGGCGCTCCAACTCAGGAGCTTCGGTCGTCATGTGGGTCAGCGTCGCAGCCAGTGCGTGGTGGCCTGCCTTGTCCGCGATGAGCCGGTGCATCTCGAGCGCGACCCGTCGATATGACGGGTGACCCTGCGGCGACGAACGCAATTCCAGCATGTGGATGGCCTCGCGCGCGTTGAACTGCATGTTGTACCGCATGCGGTAGGCCATCGCCACCGCATAGGGCGCCTGCTCGACGTGATCGGTGTTCAGTGCATCGTAGAGCCCAGCTGACCGATGCATCGCCTCGTCGAACTGGTCGCCGACACCGGCCTCGTCCACCAACTCCGGACGGGTGTAGCCGTGATTCGGCGTGAGGCGTTGCCACTCGATGGTCAGCATCCGGTGCCGCTGCATGTCCCGGAAGGCGCCGTAGTCGCTCAGCACGTCGAAACGGTAAGCGCTGCGCTCGAATGCCCGTCCCGGCTTGTGGCGACGATTGGCGCGCTCGCCGACGTAGGCCTTCATCAGCGAGACCTTCTCGTCGACACCGAGGTTGCGGACCTTGTCGATCAGCTGGTGCTCCGGCAGCGAGGAGTGGGAGTAGCAGATCGCAGCGAGGATCTTGTCCTCAGCGTCCGGATCGAAATCGACGAGTTCGACTTCAGGTGCGACATCGACCGGCGTCGACCCGAAGAGACCGTCCACGACCGCAGCGGTGTCGGTGCGCGTTGCCGACAGGTACTCGCTCCACTTGCCGCCGCGGTCAGGCAGATCGACACGACGCAAGAAACTCGGGATGACCTTGCGCAGTTCGTGCAGCATCAAGTCGGCGTAGTCACGGGCCTCCGGCAGCGCGCTCGCCCGCATACGCAGCAGGAGCGCCTCGAACGCCTGACCCGTGCCGTAGATGCCGACGTTCGATGTGGCCGCCGCCGGCAGGATGCCACGCACTGCATCGAGCGCTTTGGCCTTGGTCGCTGTGCGGTACACGAACTCGCTGCTGTCACCGCGATCGACGGTGCTGCGGACGTGTTCGGTGACGAGCTCGGCGCACTGACTGTACGAGTCGAAGATACGGTCCAGGTCACCGACGTAACGTGTGCCGAGCGGCCCGGCGAGCACCGCAGGATCTCGGTAGTACCGGTACCGGCCGCCGAGGCGAGAGTCGTACGCGATGTAGCGCGTGCTCTGCTCGAGGTAGCTCATCAGCCGGCCCCACTCCAACACCTTGGTCAAGATGTTCGACGCCTGCTCACACGCGAGGTGAACTCCGCCGAGTTGAGCGACCGAATCGTCGCCGTAGTCGAAGAACACCCGCTCGTACAGCTCCTCGGCGCGGTCGAGGCCGACGGTTGCGTCGACCGACAGGTCGCCGGAGACGTCGAGGTCGCCGACGAACTCATCGAGGAACAGACGCCGCAGCGACTTCGGGCTACGGCTGTATCGAGCGAACAGCGCGCCCTTCACGACCTCGGGAAGGTTGACCAGCGCGAACACCGGGCCGTCGAGATTCGTGAAGTAACGACGAAGAACGTCGGCCTCGTCCGGCGTGAAGGACTCTGGGACGTAGACGGCCACGAGTGGTTACTCTACGGCGGCCCGCCCTCGTGAACGGTGATTCAACACCATTGTCGATCAGTGAGGCGTCGTACTCCCCCGAAGTCGGCCTGATCGCATCGGGTTGCGGTGCAGACGTGGAGCCGTTCGAGATCGCCGTAACGACGCAACGCTGACGGTCAGGGTGCAGGCCTGTCGGGCGCAGAGGCGACACTGCACGACGAGATCATGCCGCGCACACGCTGATCGATTGGAGCGTCAGGCGTAGATCGTCGCTGCGTCGGGTTCCACGGCGACGCTTACCCGCCGAGCACGGCCCGCCGCGACGCCGTCGATCCGGACAGCGAGCGGCGAGTCGAACTCCCAGACCCGCTCACGAATGGACCGCGTCTCGATCTTCGGGTGCGGCACGTGACGATTGCCCGGCAGACGCTGTCGCGCCTCCCATCGCTCGCGAACCCCGAAGTCGGCGCCCCACGCACACACCTCGGCGCGACCGTCGTTCGGGTGACCGCGAGCCACGATGTGCCACTCGCCGATGAACTCGGCGTTCATCACCATCGCGACATCACCCCTCCACCATCCACCCTCGACGAGGGGACGCTGCATCGTCACATGGGCACACGCTGGCCGACTCGGTCCGTCGTCGAGACGCACGTGCAGTAGGTCGATCGGCAATTCGAGGAGTTCGGTCAGCTCGCGAGGATCGCGCCCACCGACGGTGCGGTGGAGGTCGCCGCCGGTCACGGCAACCGGGGCAGCACTGCCGTCGGTCAACATCGAAGCCGCTTCGGCGTCGGTGCCTGCGAAGCGCAGGTCGTCGGGGCGGGCTACCGCTGCACCCCAGGGTTGCCCTTTCTCGATCGTCACGAGTCGTCCAACCCCGTCTCCGTCGCTGACTCGGTGTCGGTGTTCGTGTCGGTGTCGGTGTTCCCGGCACTCGTGGCAGCGCTGTCGGACACGACGCCACGAAAGGCTTGCTCGGCTGCAACGCTCGCAGCGCGGCGAGTGGATCGCAGCGGAGCGACCAGCGCCAGTTGGCGCAGGACGTCGATCAGCTGACGGGTGGTGCGGACGAAGTCGCCACCGGTCAGTTCCTCGGTGTCGACGACTTCGGCGAAGCCTTCGCCCGCCACCCAGGCATAGGCGATGGCTGCGAAGGTCGGGTCCGGCCCGCGGTGCTCGCTGACGCCCGCTGCGCGCTCGTGCGCTGCGAGGTCTTCACTGATCGCTGCCAGGCGCTTCCAGCGAGCCCGCATGTCATCGCTGCTGAACCACGGCTTGCCGGGCGGCTCCGGACTGCGATGTTCGTAGATCAGCGTCGACACGAGGGCCGCGAGGTCCGACGGTGAGAGGTCGTCGAGCAGCCCAGAGCGCACGACCTCGGCGACCAGGAGATCGGACTCGTGGAAGATCCGAGCCAGCATCTCGCCATCGGAGGTCAGCTCCCACCGACCGATGTCGGCATACCCGAACTTCGCCAGCACGCCGAGGATGCGATCAAAGTCGCGTGCCAGCGTCTGGTTCTTGCCCTGGACGCGGCCTTCGATCTCCTTGATCTCCCGACCGACACGTCCCGCCTGCCCCAGTGCTTGCAGGCGCTGTTTGAGGTCAGGATCTCGGGCCACCGGATGCAGGTCGGCACTCGGGCCGCCCGAGCGTTGGCGACCGCTGGACACCTTCGGCGCCTGGTCCAAGCTGGTCTTGCGGAGGCGGTAGGCCAGTTCCTTGTGGAAGTCCTTGCGATTCGGCGCGAAATTCGGCGGCATCTTGACCACACCGAGCGGCTGGGGTGCGGTGTCGAAGTCGTCGGCTTCGACGTGCAGCACATTGGCGCTCTTGTTCACGACGCGCAGGCGCGCCCCGTCCTTGCGGCTCGCCGACGTCATGACGACCACCGGACCGCGATGTTTGCCCTTGAGGAGATGAATCACCGTGCCCGGATTCAGCGTCCTCAACCGGTCCTCGATCTCCTCGGCGCGTTCGTCGCGTCCGTATCGCCGAGCATTGCGCTCGGCATCGCGGAGCTTGCGGTACTCGTCGATGTCACCGAATGGACTGTTCGCTTCGTGGCGCAACCCCTTGAACACCTCTCGGCGCCGTTCGAGGCGGGCCTGGAGCTTCACGATGTCCCGATCGGCCTGATACTGGGCGAAGGAGAGGTTCAAGAGATCGTGGGCGCGTTCGCTCTCGTAGGTTCGGATCAGGTTCGCTGCCATGTTGTACGTGGGTCGGAACGCCGAGCGGAGATGGAACTGCGAGCTGCCGGCGAGTTTTGCGACGTCGTCGAAACGGACCCACGGCGACCAGAGCACCACGGCGCTCCCCCGGTCGTCGATACCTCGGCGTCCGGCACGGCCGGTCAATTGGGTGTACTCCCCCGGTGTCAACTGTTCGTGGCCCTCACCGGTGAACTTGGTCAACTTTTCGATGACCACGGTTCGTGCCGGCATATTGATCCCGACCGCCAGCGTCTCGGTCGCGAAGACGACTTTGACCAGCCCTTCGATGAAGCACGCCTCGACGACTTCCTTCATCGGCGGAACCATTCCGGCATGGTGAGCAGCGACGCCCGCTTCGAGTTGGCGGACGAACCGGTCGTACCCCAGCACGGCGAGGTCGGCGGGATCGAGGGCACCGAGGCGGTCATCGACGATCGACCGAATGGCCATCTGTTCGACCTCGCTGGTCAGGCGGACTCCGGCATCGACACAGGAGCGCGCTGCTTCGTCACACTGGTTGCGACTGAAGATGAAGAAGATCGCTGGGAGCATCTTGCGGTCGTCGAGCAGGGCGAGGGTCTCGACGCGGCTCGGCGGTACCAGCTTGCGCCGATGGGCACCCTTGGTCTTGCCCGACCGTTTTCGATCACTGCCGTTGTTGCCGCGGCGCGACTGCGGGGTGTGCCTGATGGCCGACTCGTCGAGGCGAACGGCGTCGCGGTTCACGGCGCCACCGACGAACGTGGGCAGGAGGTGCAGCCGTTCCTCCGTGCGGTCCTTGGCGAGGTAGAGATTGGACAGCTCGACCGGCCGACGGAGTTCGGTGACCGCAACGGTGTCACCGCGCACCGTCGAGATCCACTCGGCGAGTTCGGCGACGTTGCTGACCGTTGCCGACAGGCACACGAGGCGAACGTGGTGCGGGAGGTGGATCATCACCTCTTCCCACACCGGGCCACGGAACGTGTCCTGCAGGAAGTGGACCTCATCGAGCACGACGAGGCCGAGATCATCGAGCGCGTGCGACCGCCCGTAGATCATGTTCCGCAGCACCTCGGTCGTCATCACCACGACCGGGGCGTCACCGTTGATCGAGTTGTCACCGGTGAGCAGGCCGACCGACGCCTCACCGTGGACTGCCACGAGATCCCGATACTTCTGATTCGACAGCGCCTTGATCGGTGCGGTGTAGAACGCACGCTTGCCGTCGCGCGTCGTTGCGTCGATGCCGTACTCGGCGACCACGGTCTTGCCGCTGCCGGTCGGCGCGGCGACGACGACGTGCTGGCCAGCGTCGAGCGCGTCGAACGCCTCGCTCTGGAACCGGTCGATCGGGAACGAGTAGCGCGCGGTCAGTTGTGCGCGGTCAGGTCGCATTGCGATGCCCGTTGATCAGGCGGTCTCGGGCCGCTTGCGCAGCACGAGCCACCCGATGAGGATGGCGACAAAATACAGCACGAGCATCGGCAGGGCCAGCATCATCAGCGTCACCGGATCACCGGAGGGTGTGATGACGGCTGCGAGCACGAAGACACCGATCGTGGCGTACCGCCAGCTCTTGAGCAGCGTTCGCGGGCTCACGACACTGACGAGTTGGAGGAAGACGAACAGGACCGGCAGCAGGAACCCCACACCGAAGGCGAAGATCATCAAGCCGATCAGGCTGATGTAGCTGCTGACCGTGAAGATCTCACTGACGTCCTCGCCCGCCCAGCTGATCAGGAACTCGAGCGCTCGGCCGACCGTGATGTAGGCGAGTGTGCCGCCGGCGCAGAACAGCACGACCGACGACAACACGAACGGGATCGCGTACTTCTTTTCTTTGGCGTGCAGCGCGGGGACGACGAAGCGCCAGATCTGCCAGAGGATGACGGGTAGCGCAGCGATGATCCCGCCGTACATGCCCACTCGGATACGAGTCGACAACCCCTCGGTCGGCCCGGTGATGAAGAGGCCATCGGCGTCACAGAAGTCCTCGCCACGCGCATCGCACAGATCTCGATACGGCTCGAGGAGAAACCCGAGCACTTCGTCGTAGAAGGCAATGATGATGACCATGCCGATCAAGACGGCGAGCGCCGCCCGGATGATGCGAGTGCGCAATTCACCGAGATGCTCGGTGAGGGTCTGGGCCTCGTCGACCTCGTCCTCGAGCCGCTCGTCGGTGGTCACGGCGTTCCAACATTCGCGTCGTCGACAGCTTGCTCAGGGAGCGTCGGCACGTCGTCGAGCGACGGTGGCGCCAAGCCGACGGGAACACCCTGCGGCGGCGTCGTCAGCGCGCTGGCGGCGTTGTCCGGCGCCATGTCGGACGGCTGCCCCGTTGGCGGAGCGAAGCCAGGCCCAGCAGGCGGCCGGGTTGCTGGCTCGGCTTCTCGATCGATCGCTGACTCAGTGACGGGCTCGATCGGTCCCCGTGCCATCGACAGCGCGATCTGATTGACCTCTTTGCCGTTCCTCGCCTCGGAGACACCCTTCTCGGAGACACTGCTCTCAGAGACACTGCTCTCAGAGATACGGCTCTCGCTCACGCCATTCTCGCTTGCGGCAACGAAGGCAGGGTCACTGATCTCGAATGCTGCCGGGTCGATGGGCACGTCAGGCGCACCAGCGAAGGCGGCGGCATCGGCGTCGGCACGCAACTGTGCCTCGGCCTCGGCTTCTTCGGCGATGAGCGCCGGATCGGCAGCGCGCTTGACGACTTCGGCGGTCTCGCGCATCTCGCGCATCGGCTCGTCGATGGCTGATTTCAACTCGCTCTGGAAGCCGTTGCCCATCTTCTTCAGCTCGCCATAGGTCTGGCTGAACTTGCGGATGGCATCGGGTAATTTCTCCGGGCCGAGCACGACGAGAGCGAGCAGCAGGATGACAATGATCTCGCTGCCCTGGAGATTGAACACGTCCCAGAGTCTACGGGGCTGCCATCATCTCAGTAGTGCAGCAACGACTCCCGTCCCGACTCGACCCACCGATCGCTTTCGCGCATCGAGGCGCACGCGCCCACGCTCCGGAGAACACCATCGAGGCCTTTCAGCTGGCGTTGAAACTGGGGGCGACCGGTCTGGAGAGCGACGTGTGGATGACCGCTGACGATGTCGCCGTGCTCGACCACGACGGTGTCGTCAAACGCGGGCTCCGGCGTCGACCGATCCGCGAGGTCGCTCGCGCCGACCTTCCCGAACACATTCCCACGTTGAGCGAAATGCTGGATGCGTGCGGAGGCGACTACGAACTGTCGCTCGACGTCAAGGACCCCGCTGCGGCTGCTGCCATTGTCGAGGCGGTGCACGATCACGACCCCGACATGGTCGGCCGGACATGGCTGTGCGACACGAGCTTCGACCGGTGCCTCGACTACCGACCACTGCTCCCCGACGTCAAGATCTTGAACTCGACTCGGCTCGATCGGATGCGAGAAGGCCCAGAACGTCGCGCCGCATCATTGGCGCATCACGGCATCGACGGGATCAACCTGCACCGCACGGACTGGAACGGCGGGCTCGCCGCGCTCTTCCACCGCTTCGAACTGATGGCGTTCGGGTGGGACATGCAGTACGACCATCAGCTGCAGACTGCGTTCCGGATGGGCCTCGACGCGGTCTACAGCGACCACACCGACATCATGATGGAGAGTTTCCACCGCGAGGTCGGCGGCCAACTCCCGTAGCCCCTACAACCACTGCCAGTGATCGCGAGGCCAGAACACCACGAATGCGCGGCCGACGAGGTCGTCTTCACTGACCGGGCCGAGGTTCCGACTGTCCTGGGAGCCTCCACGGTTGTCTCCGAGTACGTAAACGTGGTCGACGGGAACGACCTGAGCCGTGATGTCGCTGCCGCACTGGCCTGGGCTCGTGTCTCTGGGGTCGAGGTACGGCTCTTCGAGAATCTGCGAGACATCAGCGTCGGGTGTCGTGATCCGTACCACGCAGCCGGTCATCTCGATCGTCTCACCAGGCAGCGCGACGACGCGCTTGATCAGATCGCGCTCGGTAGTTCCGGAAATCTGGTGGAGAACGACGACGTCGCCGCGATTCGGGTCGTGGAGCCGGTACGACAGCTTGTTCACGAACACGCGGTCCCCCGTGTCCAAGGTGGACGCCATCGACTGGCCGTCGACGACGAAGTGCGCCAGCACGAAACCCCGGACCACGAACGCGACGAGCAGCGCGACCGTGACCACGACCGCCCAGTCGAAAAAGGCGCGTGCCCCGGACCCGCGCTTGCGGGTCGACGTGCTCCGGGCGACGGCATTCCGGTCATCGGCTCCGTCGCGCGTAGTGCTCTTGGCCGCCAGCCCGGAATCACTCGGCCACGCGTCGTCGATGAGGGGATCTCTCGGCACCGGAGAATCCGGGGGTGGTGAAGGGCCATTGCCTTGAATCGTCACGAGCTGAGAACGGTATCGCTGATGGCTCGACGTTTGGCGTCAGAGGGTTTCGATGAGGCGGTCGACGCGTTCGTCATGACTCGTGAACGGGTCCTTGCACAACACGGTGCGCTGCGCCTGGTCGTTCAGCTTGAGGTGGACCCAGTCGACGGTGTAGTCCCGGTTCCTCTCCTTGGCCTTCTTGACGAACTCGCCTCGCAACCGCGCCCGAGTGGTCTGCGGTGGCACGTCGATCGCCGTGTTGATCTCGGCATCGGTGCACATCCGCTCGACCAGACCGCGGTCCTGCATCTTGTAGAACGGGCTGCGGCCGCGCGACACATCGTGGTACTGCAGGTCGAGCAGTTGCACCCGGGCGTGGCCCAGCGGCAGATCGTGGCGCTCCCGGAACTTCTCGATCAGCTTGTACTTGATGACCCAGTCGACCTCACGGTCGAGCTTCAGTGGATCGTCCTCGATCGTGGTGATGCAGTGCTCCCACATGTCGAGTGCCCGCTGCTCCTCGGGCGGAAAGCCGGGGCCGTCGGCGTAGCGCAGCGCCCGGTCGAGGTACTCGCGCTGGATGTCGAGCGCGCTGACTTCGCGACCGTTGGCGAGGCGGACGGTGCGCCGACACGTGATGTCGTGACTCATCTCGCGGATTGCTCTGATCGGGTTTTCGAGCGTCATGTCGCGCAGCACCACGTTCGGATCCTCGAGCATCCGGAGCATGCATGCGGCGGCACCGATTTTCACGAACGTGGTGTATTCGCTCATGTTCGAGTCGCCGACGATCACGTGCAGACGGCGGTACTTCTCGGCGTCGGCATGCGGTTCGTCACGAGTGTTGATGATCGGACGGCTCCGAGTGGTCGCTGACGACACACCCTCCCAGATGTGTTCCGCTCGCTGCGCGATCGAATACGTCGCACCTCGCGCGGTCTGGAGCACCTTGCCGGCACCGGTGTAGATCTGTCGGCTGACGAAGAACGGGATCAGTACCTCGGCGTACTTTCCGAGGTCGTCGTCGCGGCTCGTGCAGTAGTTCTCGTGGCACCCATAGGAGTTCCCGGCCGAATCGGTGTTGTTCTTGAAAAGGTAAATGGTGCCGCGGATCGACTCCTCGGCAAGACGCTGTTCCGCGGACTCGACGAGTTGTTCGAGGATCCGCTCCCCTGCCTTGTCGTGCACCACGCATTCGCGCAGCGAGTCACACTCGGGCGTCGCATACTCGGGATGCGAGCCGACATCGAGGTACAGGCGTGCCCCGTTCTGCAGGAACACGTTCGAACTCCGACCCCATGAAACGACCCGCCGGAACAGGTACCGGGCAACTTCGTCGGGGCTCAGGCGGCGCTGACCGCGAAGCGTGCAGGTGACTCCGTATTCGTTCTCGAGGCCGTAGATCCGCTTCTCCACTTAGTTCGCCCTCATTGCGAGCAACCTAACCCAGCAGATCGTCGGAGGTCTGGTCAGTGACTGCGGGCGCCGGGGAACAGTCGCAGGAAGTTCTCGGCGTAGAAGTTGTCGCGGACCACAGCGGGGCGTTCCCCCAGTGACTTCTCGAAGCGACCGATCGGATCCTTGCCGCCCTCGACGTGCGGGTAGTCGCTCGAGAACAGGTAGAGATCGTCCGCTGAGGCATCGATCAATGCGCCGACATCTTCGAACACGAACGGGGTGAACGCCATCTGCTCGCGCAACGTCTCGGACGGAATTCGCTTCAGCTCGGCGAGATACTGATCGACCTTGCTCCACGAGCGCACCACCCAGTCGAGGCGTTCGATCATCGCAGGAACCCACCCCGCACCGAGTTCGACACTGGCGCCTCGCAGCTGCGGAAAGCGTTCGAAGATGCCGTCCATCACCAACACGGACAGGAAGGTCTCCGGGCCTTGGTGCATCACGGCCATGTCCTTGCTCCGCACGTTCTCGCCGCCACCCATCCAGTCCCGCACGGGCGCACGACCCGTGGTGGTCCAGACCGGGTCGAGCTGCAACGGTGCACCACCGACGTGGAGCACGAACGGGACCCCGGAGGCCGCCAGACGCTCCCAGAACGGGTGGAGATCGACGTGGCTCGGCGACCGCTCCCCCGCGGGCATGTGAGGCACCCAGATCGACTCCATGCCTACCTCGAGCGCGAACTTGAGTTCGGTCACCGCGCGCTCGGGGTTGTTGAGCGGCACCACGCCGACACCCATCAGCCTGCTGTCGTTGCCCACGAAGTCACCCATTGCCCGGTTGTGTGCGCGCGTCGCTCCGTAGCGGACGTCGTCAGGCAGATTGTTGCTCGGGTGGAACGGGGTGACGACGCTGTGGGTGGCGAACACGAGCTGCTTCTTGAAACCAAGCATGTCCATTGCAATCGATCGATCATCGCGATCGAACGCGCCGAGCGCCTGGATCTCCTTGGATTCCGCGATCAGCTGGTCGCCGAGGGCGACCTGTGCCTCGACGTGTGCGACGGAGTGCTTCGAGCCGTTGGCGACGATTGCATCGACTTCTTCGTCGGTCACGAGCGATGCCGAATAGTTGACCGGACGGATCTGATCGCGGATCGCTGGGTCGGCGTAGTCGATCAAGAAGTTCGGGAGCTCCATGATGTGGCTGTCGGCATCGTAGAACGCCCTGTCTGCCGGTGCGTAGGTCATACGACCAACGTAGACGTCCACGCTCCCCGGTATCCGGTCGTCGTGCGTTTGCGTGATGATTTCGGCGCTCTGGGGCACCGATTTCGTCACGCAAACGAGTCTGAGCTGCCTTCAGCCGAGGTGGTCGAAGGCTGGCGGATCGATGAGGCGGCCGCGAACAGCGCCGGTCCACGCAGTCAGCCGCAACACCTGCGCTGCTTCTGGCGGAGCCCAGTCCGGTAGCTGCATCGTGATGCCGTGATCCGCGGACGGGACGAAACCGAAGCGGCCGTAGTACGCCGGGTTGCCCTGCAGCAGCACCATCTGCTCACCGAGCCCATCGGCGATGGCACAGGCGGAGCGCACGAGGGCGTCGCCGATCCCCTGTCGCTGCTGGTCCGGCGCAACAGCGAGCGGCGACAGCATCGCAACCGGCCGGCGACCATCGTGGTTCTGGATCTCGGCAATGCTGATCATCACGTGCCCGGCGACGACGCCGTTCAGATCGGCGACAAGCGTCATCGCCGGCCGGTACCCGCTGGATGCTCGGAGATCACGCACCAACCTCGCCTCGGCCGGTGAATCGAACGCGGCGGCGACCACGTCGTCGATTGCGTCGAAATCAGCGGGCTGTTCAGGTCGGATCGTCACGCTCACGTCAGCAACGTAGCCACCGAGCGGTGTCCGTTTGCGTGACGATTTTGGTTCTCCAGAGCACCTTTTCCGTCACGCAGGCGACTGAGTGGAGAGGCAGTCAGCCGAGCAGGGCGGCCAGTGCAGCGGTGTCGAGCCGCTGGAAACAGCGCCGCCCGTTGCCCCTCGACAGCTCGGCGACTTCGAGATCGGTCGGTGCGATCTCTCGATCGGGGCCGCTGACGGCATCGACGCCGAGACGGACTGCACCTGCAAGATCGAGGCCGTCGGTCCACGCATCGACGAGGCGTTGCTTGATGGTTTCGGCGTCACCACCGATAGCAGCGAAATCGCGTTCGTCGACGACGGTGCCGTCATAGGACAGCTGGAACATCTGGTCGCCGGCCGGGTCGAGGCCGACTTCGGCGACGAGTATCTCGACTTCCATCGGTTTCATCTCGTGCGTGAAGATGTTGCCGAGCATCTGCGCGTAGTTGTTCGCAAGGCTGCGGGCGTCGACGTCGTCACGCGAGTACTGGAATCCCTTGAGGTCCGCAGCGCGAACGCCGGCGACACGGAGTTGATCGAACTCGTTGTACCGGCCAACGCCGGCGAAGGCGATGCGATCGTAGATCTCGCTCACTTTGCGCAAGGTGTCCGACGCGTTCTCGGCGACGATCGCGAGGCCATCTGCGTAGCGCACAGCTACGAGCGCCCGACCGCGCGCGATGCCCTTGCGCGCGAAGTCCGCCCGGTCCTTCATCATCTGTTCTGGGGCGACGTAGAACGGTTGGCTCATCGGCTGCTCGCCTCCTCGCGGATGGTGTCGAAGCGGACCGCGAGGTCGGCGTCGTCGATGCGGTCCCAGCCGTCGTCGTCGATGGCAGCCACAACCGGGTAGATGCCGCGGATCGAGTCGGGCCCACCGGTGGCCGAATCGGCATCGGCGGCTTCCCACAGGCTTCGGCACGCCAACTGCACGGCATCGTCGCTGCTCAGGTCCTGACGGAAGCCGACTTTCATGACGGTGCCGGCGTGCAGGCTTCCGGAGCCGGTCGACACGAAGTCACGTTCCTCGTATCGGCCGCCTGTGGCATCGAAGTCCCACAGGCGACCCACCCCGCGACGCCGGTCGTACCCGGCGAAGATCGGGACGACGACCATGCCCTGCATCGCTGCGGGGAGATTGCCGCGGACCATCGCCGAGAGCTGATTCGCTTTGCCCTCGAGACTCAACGGGTTTCCCTCGACCTTCTCGTAGTGCTCGAGTTGGAGCTGGAACATCTTGACCATCTCCATCGCCGGTCCCGCCGCCCCGGCAATCGCAACTGCGCTGAAGCGGTCCGCCTGGACGACCTTCTCCATCGCACGATGTGAAATGAGGTTGCCTGACGTCGCGCGGCGATCACCGGCCATCACCACACCGTCGGCATACTTCAGTGCGACGCAGGTGGTGGCGTGAGGAACCGACAGTTCGTGGCCCGGAATCGATGACGGGTTCATGACAGCATCAGTTGACCGACCGATACGGCGCAGCAGCTCAGGAAAGCTCGACCCCGGATCATCACCCGGGGTGAAAAACGGCATTGCCACGAGTCACTGACCGCCCTTCTGCACGTAGGACTTCACGAAGTCCTCGGCATTGGTTTCCAAGACGTCGTCGATCTCGTCGAGGAGATCGTCGATGTCTGCCTTGATCTTGTCGCCGGTCTCGGTGACCGCATCAGCAGCGGTGTCGGCCGTCTCGGACTTGTCCTGCGTGGTCTTTGACTTCTGGATGCGCTCTGCCATCGATGTCTCCTCTGCCTTACCGGTCAGTTCTCGGTCAGTTCTCGTCGTCGTCTGCTTGGACTCTATGCCCGATCCTGGCTCGTCGGAGCGCTACTGGCCCAGCCGATCGAGCAGTTCGCGCGCCGTGGCACTCGCATCGATCAGAGCACCCACGTGCTCAGCGGTGCCCTTGAGCGGTTCCATCATCGGTACTCGACGGAGCGGGTCGCGTCCGACGTCGAAGACCAGGGAGTCCCAGTTGGCAGCAACGATGTCGTCGGGGTACTTCTCGAGACATCGACCCCTGAAGTAGGCCCGCGTGCTGGCCGGCGGGTTGGTCATGGCCGCGCGCGCCTCCTCCTGGGTGACCAACGTGTCGAGCCCGGCCCGAGCGGCGAGGCACTTGTCCGGGCGCATGTCGTGGTAATGGAGGTCGATCGCCTTGAGCCGCGGCGCGCCAGCCGGCAGATCGTGCCGATCGGCGTACCCCTCGACGAGTCGTTGCTTGGCAATCCAATCGACCCAGTTCGCAACCGATTCGGGGTCGCGTTCGAGTCCGGTGAGGACCTGCTCCCACTTGATCATCACATCGACGCCGACGTCGGCACCGACGCTGTCCAGGCCGTGCGACTGCGCATATTTCTGTGCCCGCTCGAACAGCCCCCATTGCACTTCCAGCGCGGTCGCCCGGCTGCCGTTGCGCAGCATGATGGTCTGGCGCAGCGTCGGATCGTGGCTGACCTGACGGATGGCAGGAACCGGGTTGCCGAGGAGCCACTCATCGCCCAGTTCGTCGTCCTCGATCATCGACAGGACAATCGCCGTCGTGCCGACTTTCAGGTAGGTGGCGACCTCGCTCATGTTCGCGTCGCCGACGATGACGTGCAGACGTCGGTATTTCTGCGGGTCCGCGTGGGGCTCGTCGCGAGTGTTGACGATCGGCCGCTTCAGTGTGGTTTCGAGCCCCACCTCTTCTTCGAAGAAATCAGCACGCTGGCTGATCTGATAGCCGATGTCGTCGTGGGGGCGTCCGGGCAGTTCGCAGCCGACCTTGCCGGCACCGGTGAAGATCTGCCTGGTGACGAAGTGCGGGGTGATCTGGCTCGTCAAGCGGCCGAAGGGCAGATCGCGGGCGAGGAGGTAGTTCTCGTGACAGCCGTAGCTGTTGCCTTTGCCGTCGGAGTTGTTCTTGTGGATGATGATCTCGCCGCCGTCGGGCAGCACAGCCCGGGCGTGCTCCATCGAGTCGCGCACGATTTCGTCGGCGGCACGGTCCCACACGACGATCTCGCGGGCGTTCGTGACCTCCGGTGTCGAGATCTCCGGGTGAGCATGATCGACGTAGTAGCGCGCGCCGTTGGTCAGGACTGCGTTGACGAGTGTGGTCTCGACCTCGGGAGCAATCGAGTCGTCCATCGTGTTGCCACGAGCGTCGTTGGTCGGTTGCTCGTCCTCGAAGTCCCAGTTGATCCGCTTCGCATCGCGTTGGGCCGACACGTACGCGTTGATGAGCATCGACGACGCCGACACGGGATTGTTGTCCCCGCCGCGCACCATGATCCCGTACTCGGTTTCGATTCCGAGAACCTTCGGCAAAGCCATGTGCTGAACCTATCCCGACCCGCAGGAACGGGCGAGTCGCTCGCGCCGGACGTCTCTGAAACGGCCTGTCAGACGATGTCGAACGTGAGGCCGGCGTGCTCGACGAGACGTTCGATCAAATCGTCGTTCAGCGCCGTCGCAGGCGTCCAGAAGCCGCCCGCAGCGTCGGATTCGAGCAGTGCCAGAGCGGACTCGCCGAGGATCTTCGACGTGGAGCCGTAGCCCGGGTCGCGGTCACCGGTCACCTTGGCGATGAGCTCCTGGCCCGAGGCCGTGGTGCCGTGGAATCGCATGTCGTAGAAGCCGTTCTCCTGTGCTTCAGGTGTCGGCCCCTCACCCGGCTCGGGCAGGAAGCGGCCCATCATCTTGCGCATCGGACCCAGCGCAGCCGCACCCATGAAACCACCCATCGCGCCGCTCATCGACATCGCCTTGGCTCGCCCACCCAAGCCATCGCCCATCATCATTGCTTCGCCATAGGTGAAGTCGTCGCCCCACGGATGGCCGAGAAGGCTGTGCGTGCGGAACACCACGCGCGTGTTGGTTGCCGCCATCACGAAGGGCGCGAGCCACGAGTCGAGGCCGTCGTCGTGCACCGGCAACGTCACGTTCGGCTGCTCGGGGCCCGTGCGGTCACCTCGCTCGGCAAGCGCGTACGGGTTACCGAGCACCTGGCGGAGTTCGGGGTCGGCGGAGACCTCGTCCATCATGTTCATCATCGATGCGACCGTGCCGCCGCTGGCACCGCCCTTCATTGCTTTGACGCCCATCGAGATCGACGTGCAGGGCTCATCGAACCGGGCGACGGCTTCACGTTGCAGAAACCAGACCCCGAGATCGGACGGAACGGAGTCGAAGCCGCAGGCGTGCACGATGCGGGCACCGGTCTCGACCGCACGATCCTGATAGCGGTCGATCATCCGCTGCATCCACTGGGGCTCCCCTGTCAGGTCGCAGTAGTCGATGCCGGCCTCAGCGACGGCAGCAACGAGCTTCGAGCCGAACAGGGCATAGGGACCGACCGTCGAGATCACGAGCTTCGTCGAGGCGCAGAGCGCTGCGATCGCGTCGGCGTCCTGAGCGTCGGCGATGATCTGCGCGACATCGGCTCCGGTCGAGTCGGCCACGGCGGTGAGCTTCTGCTCGTTTCGGCCCGCAATTGCCCACTTCACGTTCGAGCCGTCAGTGCCGTGCCGATCGACCATGTATCGACACAAGATCTGTCCGACGAAGCTTGTCGCTCCGAAGATGACGATGTCGTGCTTGTTCCGTGCTGCAGGCATGTGGCCACGGTACCGATGAACAGCTGCTGACACCCATACACATGCTGAGATCGGATCTTGCGCCGCCGGTCGAACGGAATCGGAATGACCACGACCCGCCATGTGTTGGGCTCGACGTGAGGATGAACCTGCCGACGGTGGCGCCGCGCCAGCGCGACCTCGTCATGCTCGCTGTCGCGCTGGTCCTGGCGATGTCGACCTGGTTCTCGACCGCCGCCGTGCTCGGACAGCCCTCACTGCGATGTCGGGCTGGGTCCTCACCGGTCGAGGAGTGGCATTGGGTGTGATGAGTCGGGGCGCTGACAGTGATTCGGACCGCCTGACCTCTAGAGGTACTGGCCGGTCTGGACTCGCTCGATGGCCCGCCCGCCGGTGCCGTCGTCCTCGTCACGATCGGCGAGCAGCGTGCGGATGAAGACGATGCGTTCGCCCTTCTTGCCGGAGATCTTCGCCCAGTCGTCGGGGTTCGTCGTGTTGGGCAGGTCCTCCTGCTCCTTGTACTCCTGCTTGATCGAGTCGACAAGGTCTAGGCGGCAGACGCCCTTGTCGCCGCCGCTGATCACTCGCTTGATCGCGAGCTTCTTCGCGCGACGGACGATGTTCTCGATCATCGCGCCGGAACTGAAGTCCTTGTAGTACAGGATCTCCTTGTCGCCGTTCTGGTACGTGACTTCGAGGAACTCGTTGGCCTCGTCTTCGCGGTACATCTCGGCAACGGTCGCATCGAGCATCTCGTCGATGGACTCACCGGCAGCGATCGGAATCTCGTTCGTCAGGTAGTTCGCGAAGATCGAGCGGGCACCCACCTCGTTCGGGCGTTCGATCTTGATCTTCACGTCGAGCCGGCCGGGGCGCAGGATCGCCGGGTCGATCAGGTCTTCGCGATTGGTCGCACCGATGACGATCACGTTCTTCAGGCCTTCGACGCCGTCGATTTCTGCGAGCAACTGCGGGACGATCGTCGACTCCATGTCGGAGCTGATGCCGGTACCACGGGTACGGAACATCGAGTCCATCTCGTCGAAGAACACGATGACCGGCCAGCCCTCGTCGCTCTTTTCTCGCGCTCGCTGGAACACGAGTCGGATCTGGCGTTCGGTCTCCCCGACGTATTTGTTGAGCAGCTCGGGACCCTTGATGTTGATGAAGTAGGAGCGACCCTTGCCTTCTCCGGCCTGGTCGGCGACCTTCTTGGCGAGACTGTTCGCAACCGCCTTGGCGATCAGTGTCTTGCCACAGCCGGGTGGGCCGTACAGCAAGATTCCCTTGGGCGCAGGCAACTGGTGCTCGGAGAACAGGTCTTGGTGAACAAAGGGCAATTCGACGGCGTCGGCGATCTGCTCGATCTGCTCGTCGAGGCCACCAATGTCGGTGTACGCAATGTCCGGGACCTCTTCGAGCAGCAGATCCTCGACCTCGGGCCGGGGCAGCTTCTCGAGGAGCAGGTTCGAGCGTGGATCGAGCCGCAGGTGATCACCGCTGCGGATCAGCGTCCCGCGCAACGCATCGGACAGCTCACAGACTCGTTCCTCGTCGGCGCGGCCGACGACGAGCACGCGAATGCCGTCATCCATGACGTCTTTGACGGTGACCACTTCGCCGCTGATCTCCGAGTGGCGGGCGAGCACGACGTTGAAGCTTTCGTTGAGGACGACCTCCGCTCCCCGGTGCAGGAGCTCGTGGTCGATGTCGGGATGGAGCGAGACACGCATCTTGCGACCGCTGGTCAACACGTCGACGGTGCTGTCGTCGTTCTTGCCGACGACCACGCCGTAAGCAGACGGCGGCTGAGACAGCTTGTCGACCTCCTCGCGTAACGTCGAGATGTGCTCGCGAGCTTCGCGCAGGGTGTAGGAGAGCTTCTCGTTCTGGCTGATCGCCTGGGACAACTGGCCCTTGGTCTCGAGCAGTCGCTCCTCCAGGGAACGGACTCGGCGGGGCGAGTCGACGAGTCGGCTGCGCAGGTGCGCTATCTCGTCGGTGAGGGTCGCCACTTCTGCCGCGAGGTCGGCGTCGAGTCCGTCGGAGTCTGCCATGGGGCGAATGTACACCGAGTGACGTTGCCCACACATGGCGCAGCGACACGTTGACACGACCTTCACCGTGTAAACTCCGACACATCACCTGAGGTGCACACCAGCGTGCGTCTCGTCCGAGCGCATTGCTCGCCCAGCCTCAACCAAGGAGCACCACTGACATGAAGGTCTGGATCGACCAGGATCTCTGCACCGGCGACGGACTCTGTGAAGAGATCGCCCCGGATGTCTTCACGTTGCTCGACGACGGCCTCGCGTACGTCGTCGAGGGAGACAAGATCTTCGCCAAGGCGAAGGGCAATCCCGAAGGCGCTGAAGGCTTGGCGAACTTCCCCGACAACCAACTCGACGCTGTCGTCGAGAGCGCCGAGGAATGTCCCGGCGAGTGCATCTACATCGAACCGTGACCTGACGTTCTGCCGCAGGCAGAGCACACGACATCACAGCGGCCCGCGATCATGTGATCGTGGGCCGTTGCGTTTTTCTCCTGCGTAGTGAATTCGTGAGAACCGATACTGCAGCTCGGGGATCTCACCTGAGGCATGACAACGACAGTGGGACCGAATCTTGCGGTCACGGCACCGACGAGCCGAAGAACTGGGATTGCCGGGCCAGGTCATCGAACTCGCAGCTCGCGCCGACGGCGCCTGACCGGACAACGGCGGCGACAACGGAGACCGATCACCGCACAGGCGGCCCGACGCCCGAACCTGGGTCAGCAACAACACCGTCGGACGACGTGTGTGCTGACACAAACACCAGTGGGCCGGTCCCGGGTGGTGGGTGCCGTGAACCGGGCGACCGAACCTGGGTCAGCAACAACACCGTCGGATGACGTGTGTGCTGACACAAACACCAGTGGGCCGGGCCCGGGTGGTGGGTGCCGTGATCCGGGTGACCTGCCTGAAGGTTGACGCGTGTGCAGCTACGCTGGTGTGATGGCGACGGCACAACCTGTTCAGCGGCGCCGGTCGGCGCGCGGTGACGGCGACTCGCTGCGACAGGATCTCCTCGCAGCCGCTGCGGAATTGATCGCCACGCACGACTCGATCGAGAGCATCTCGCTGCGCGCTGTCGCTCGAAACGCCGGTGTGTCGCCGACCGCCGTGTACCGCCACTTCGACGATCACGTCGATCTGTTGCGCCAGGCGGTCGAGTACTGCTGGGAGAACTTCCGGGCCGCCATGCAGGACGGCAGGGACAGCTCCACGGACCCGTTCGAGGCGTTCCGCAACACGGGCCTGAAGTACGTCGACTTCGCAATGCAGCACCGGGGTCAGTACCGGGTGCTGTTCTCGAACCGACTCGATCTCGGCCCGATGACGTCGACCGCCGGGGATGCGTTCGACATCCTCGTCGGTCTGATCGTTGCGGTGCTCGATGCGAACAACGACGATCGGGACCCGCTCGAGGTCGCCGTGCAGACACACACTTGGATCCACGGCATCGTCGACCTCATCGGCGGCAACCCGGAGATGCCGTGGCCGGACACGACCACGATGCTCGACTGTCTCGGCGATGCACTCCGCCTGACCGCAGCCGCCTGACGGTCGCGCGACCAGGCCGCAGTCGAGCCCGGTCAGGAAGTGGGCTTGGCGCTGCGGTCGCTGCGGCCCAGGAAGCGGGCAATCGTCAGGAACGCAGTGTGCGCGACCATGCGGTGGTCGGGTCGCACGGCTTGGCCCTCGACGTGCCAACCCCGGTGCAGCACCTCCAGCGTGCGAGCATCGATCCACTTGCCCTTCAACGCTTCACGCACTTTGGCCGCCTGCATGATCGACGGCGTGTACGCCACGAGGATTCCGCCTGCACGCAGCGCCTCTTCGGCGTGCGCGACGACGTTCCACGGCTCGGGAATGTCGAGCACAACCCGATCGAACGGTCCGTGCGCCGGATCGATCGGCTCGTAGCCGTCACGGATGTGGATGTCGTAACGCGACATCGCCTCCGTGCCGAGAAAGCTCTCGACGTTCTTCTTCGCACGGTTCGCGAAGTCCTCGCGCAGTTCGTAGCCGACGATCTCCGCTCCATAGCGGAGCATCGTCATCGACAGCGCACCCGACCCGACCCCGGTCTCGAAGACCTTCACGCCCGGACCGATGTCGGCAAGCATGCAGATCGGCCCGAGGTCCTTCGGGTAGATGACCTGGGCTCCGCGCGGCATCTCGACCACGAAGTCCTCGAGCGTCGGCCGAATCACGATGTACTCTGATCCCTTGGTCGAGTTGACGAAGAGCCCCTCGGCATTGCCGATGATCTGGCTGTGACTCACGAACCCGTTGTGGCTGTGGAACTCACCATCGTCGGCGAGGTCGATCAGGTAGCGACGCTTCTTGCTGTCGAGCAGCAACGCCTTCTCGCCGGCGGCGAAGAGTCCAGTCATCAGGTCAGATCCAGTGCTTGTCAGTGTCGGCGGCGTCGCTTCTGCAACACCATCTCGACGGGAACGGCCTCATGTGTACTCGACTTCTCGACCAATCGGCAGAATGCGCACACATCTCCCGTGGTCGGCGACCCGCATCGCGGGCACGCAGCCACTTCACCCCGTGCCGCTGCGGTGTGGTCGGCAAGCAGCGGCGACATCTTCGTCAAGAAGTTCAGATAGAACGCCGTCTTGGAGCCGGGCGACTGCTTCTCGATCTCGTTGAGTGCTGCTTTGTAGCCGAGGTGCCGGTTCCCCTCGGCGATCGGACATTCCTCGACGACGTAGTCGATGCCCCGAACGAGGCAGTAGGCAGCCATCTCGCGTTCGGTCAGCCGGACCAACGGCTTGCACTTACGCGGAAAGCCATCGCGAGCGTCGAGCACGGGCAGCTGACGTGCGAGATAGTCGACTTCCCACCGCAGCGTGTTACCGAACAGCACCGCTGCCTCGTCGTCGAGGTTGTGTCCGGTGACGATTGCGTCGTAGCCGCCCTCGACCGCAGCGGTGTCGAAGAGATGCCGCTTGGACAGCCCGCACGCCGAGCACGGCACACGCTTGGTGGCCGCAGCTGCAGTCGGCACGTCGTAGCCGTAGTCCTGTCGCAGATCGATCTCGACGAGGCGCAGCCCGCGCTCGGCTGCGAACCGCCTGACAAAGCCACCACTGTCGTCGGAGTAGTCACCGATCCCGAGCCCGACATAGAGGCCGTCGGCCTGGTAGCCCGCCTGGATCAGCAGGTCCCAGAGCGCAAGGGAGTCCTTGCCGCCACTGACTGCGACGAGAAGCCGGTCGTCGGTGCCGAACATGTCCCAGTCGTCGATGGCCTTGGCCATCTGGCGCGCACACAGCTGCACGAGGTGTTCGGCGCAGAAGTTGGCGTTGTGGCGGGGCAGGTCGACGACCGCTGGCGCCTTGCAGGAGCGGCAGCGACTGTTCTGGGCTGTCATCTGCGCGCTGTCATCCGCCGGAGATGACGGGACGGACTTCGATCACGTCGGCATCGCGGAGACGACGGTCGCCGGGAACGAGGGTCCCGTTGCAGATGACGAGATGGGCTTCGCGACTCAACTCGAGATCGTCGAGCAGCCGATGAACCGAGCGGCCACCAGCCACCTCGATCTCACGCTTCGGATTCCGTAGCAGCACTTTCATCGACGCTCCTTCGAGGCCCCGCAGAGCCGACGGTCATGATGCCCGCTTGGCCGCCCGTTTGTCCGCCGCGCGGCGATCGGCTGCGGCCATTGCTGCGGTCTTGTCGGCTCGACGCACGACCTTGCGCTTCGGCTTGACTGCGGCCTTGCGAGCCCACGCCGCGGCGACGTCGGAACTCGCCTGCGCCTTGAGATCGGCCTTGGTGATGCCGGTGCGCTTGCGCTGCTTCTTGGTCATCGGCTTGGCGTTGATCACGTTGACGAAGGAGTCGAGGCCGACCTTCTGCGTGGTGATCTTCTCCGGGCTCTTGCCGAAGAACTTCCTGATGGTTCCCTGACCGAACACGAACACGCCGACAACCTTCCACAACCTGCTCGGACCGAGCAGTCCGGACCAGATCGCTTTGCGGCGGATGACGACCGAGGGGCGCAGCGCGCGAGGCAGCAGTGCCATCAGCAGTGCCCCATCAGACGCGACGGATTTCGACGATCGCGCTCTTCTTCTTTCCCGAGCGCTTGCCCAGCAGGAAGAACAGGACCATCAGGACCATGCCACCGCCGGCGGCAATGCTCGCAATGGTGGTCTTCTTGTCGTCGACCTTGCCCTGGACGTCGCCCTGCAGGCCCTGCAACTTGCCGCGCAGGTCATCTGCGGTGATGGTCTCGGGTGTCTCGACGGGAGTTTTCTTGGCCATGGGAACGGCTCCTACTTCTTCGGTCACTTCTTCTTGGGGAGGGGTTCTTTGTTCAACGTGGCCTTCTTGATCCGCAGGATCGTCAGTGCCAACAGGACCAGGGTGATCAACAAGGTGAAGCCGTAAGCCGACCAGGACCAGCCGCCGCCGGTTGCCCAGCTGATCTCGGCTTGGAACAAGCGGAGCACACCGAGCATGACCAAGAGCAGGCCGAGGCCGAGTGCAAACGCTCCGGCAACTCCGAAAGCAAGCCATGACCCGGCACCCTTGAGCGGACCGAGGGTTTCCTGCTTCGCGTAGGTCTTGACGAACTCGATGACCTCACCGAGCGAGGCATCATCCTGTCTACGGGGCGGTTTCGTGGCGTCGATGCTGTCTGGCACGGGTCCGTTTCTATCAGGTCAGCACGTCGATCAACACGAAGGAGCCCACCAATCACCACGGACTGTTCAGCTCAAACGGAACCTCAACATCGCCTCGACGTCGTCGAGCACCTCGTCGAGCACGTCGAGGCGCGCCATCGGCCCGCTCGCCGACAGCAGCCGGAACCGGTCAGACGGTCCGACCGGCGCAAGGGATGCAAGGTGGTACGTCGCCACCAGCGGATCGTCCGAGATCTCGGACTCTGCGAGATCGGTGTGCACCTCGCCCAACTCGGCAGCCAAGGCGAGCGCCGCACGCACCCGACCGTGCGTGGCGGCGACGGCCACGGCGAGACCGGCCGGATCGGGGTCGTCGTCGGGCCAGTCGTCGACATCGGCAAGTGGGTACGGATCGTCTGGCAACCACGCGTTGATCCTGATGCGGCGTGTTCCGACCGTGACGAGCGAGTAGCGCTCCTCGTCGAGCGCGTCGACCCGGATCATCTGGGCCACGGTGCCGACCAGTGATCGTTCGTCACCGCCCCCGGCATCCGAACCGTGGGTGATCAATGCCTGGCCGAACTCGGGCTCACCATCCTGCTTCAAGCAGTCCACGATCATGTCGCGATATCGCGGCTCGAAAACGTGGAGGGGCAAGATGCCGCCTGGGAGCAACACCATGCCGAGGGGGAACATCGGCATCACGGCCATCGCATCACCGTAGAGCGCTCAGGTCCGGAGTGCTCGATCCGAATCAGGTTCAACGCGGCAGCAGCTCGGCTGATGACGGACCATCGGGGAACGTCGCCATGCGTTGCGTGAAGAGCGCCCAGGTCAACCGGTAGTCGTCCTCGGAGATCTCCGGGGCGTTGATGATGATGACGAACTCGATCGTGGACCCGTTGCGCGCAGGCAGGTAGCCGGCGAGCGCCTTCGAAGCCAGCGGCGGTTCCTCGATCGGAGGGTTGCCGAGCGTGCCGGTCTTGGCGAAGAGCCTGCCCTCCATCTCGGTGCCGCCGAACTCGTCGCGCAACGTTCCGGACTCTCCAGCAACAGCGAGTCCGCTCGCCAGGGCGGTGCCCTGGGATCGTTGCAGTACCGACAGCAGCGCCGCACAGGTGAGCTGTGTCTCGGGCGTGAGGCCGGAGCCGTCGAGGAGGCGAACCCCGTCGAGCGGAATGGCCCAGCCCTGCAACACGATGTCGACGACGATCAGACCCGAGAAGCGACTGCCGTCGTCGGCTTCGACGTACCCCAGTTCCTTCAGCAGCATCTCGGCGGTGTTGTTGTCGCTGTTGGTGAGCATCTCGCGAATGATTTCGCTGAGCGGCTCGGAGGTGACGGATCCAGCAACCGTGGACAGCGGCGAGGCCACTCCGCTCCCCCAATCGCCGCTCACCCGGATGCCACGATCGCGCAGGAGTCGGCGGAACTCACGTGCGGCACCGGTGTTCGGATCGTCATCGACGCTGTTCCGACCACGCACACGCCCATCATTTGCCAGCAGGGCGTCGTACGGCCCACCTTCGTTGAAGGCAACACCTTCGCCCCACGAACTCGCCGCGAACTCGTCGTCGTACCGGCTGCCATCGCCGATCACCGAGCCGTTGATCCGCTCGACGCCGGCATCGACCAGCGCGTCGGCGAGTACGTCGAACGACGTGGTCGCGAAGGCAGGCAGCGAGTCGTCTTCGATCGGGTAATCGTCGGAGGTGAGCAGCGGGTCGCCCCCGCCCACCAGATAGATGTCGCCGTCGATGACACCGTCGACCACGGGCGGAGTACGGACCGTGGTCTCGAATGTGTAGCCCGGGCCCAGCACCTCCAGTGCGACCGCGGCGATGACGAGCTTCACGGTGCTGGCCGGCACGACCGACAGGTCCTCGTTCACGGCGCCGACCGGCACACCGTCGACGGAAATCGCTGCGCATGACGTCGCATCGATGAACGGCAACACGTTGACGAGTTCTTCTTCGAGACGATTCACGCTGGCCGACCGAGCCACGCCGGCGGGCACGCGCCGGTAGTCGAACAGCGTGGTGGTCAGCAGCGCTGCGCGTTCCGCCCGCTCGATGGCTCGGCGCGTCGCCGGGGGTTGATCCTCGGACCCGATCGACAGCGCTTCGACAGCCGAGCGGGTCTCGTCGTACTGATCGGCCTCGGACTCGAGCCAACGGTGCAGCACGAGCAGGCCGAGCGCAGGGAGCAGTGCGGTCGCCAACAGCAGCAGCAGTGGCGTTCGCCGGTACCGCACCGGCGACGCGACGACGTCAACGCGCATGTTCACCGTGGATGTCTATCCCGTTCAGCAGTCCGAGTTGCGTCGCTCTGGAACGAGCCGCCCATCAACGCGGCCCCAACTCTGCTGGTGTCGCCCCTGCCGGGTAGGCCGCCAGGACATCGGCGAGGGCATTCCAGGTCGGGCGGTACTCGCTCTGGTCGTTGATGGTCGGTCCGTTGAGCACCAGAGCGTATTCGATCGCTCCTCCTCCATCGACGGCGACGTAGCCGGCCAGTGCCTTGACCGCGGGCGGATCGGCGTTGAATGGCGGATTGCTCAGCGTGCCGGTCTTGCCGGTCAATTTCCCGGTGATCGGGTGGTCGGTGAAGATGTCGGCCAGCGTGCCCGTCTGGCCTGCGATCGGCAGACCGGCCCCGAACGCGTCGGTGGGAGCAAAGCGCTGGAGCACGGCGAGCAGAGCAGCGCACGTGAGACGGTTGTCGAGGCTGAGTCCGGAACCGTCGGAGAGCACGAGTGCGGTCGTGTCGATGCCCCACTCGGCGAGCTTGGCGGTCATCACACGGGCGCCTGCCTCGCGGGTACCACTCCCCTCCCCGACGAAGCCGATCTCCTTCATCATGAGTTCGGCGGTGTTGTTGTCGCTGTTCGCGAACATCTCCGCCACGATGTCCGACATCGGCGCGGACTCGATCGACGCGACGGGACTGACCGTTTCGGGAGCTGTTCCGCTGGTCGAAGTGCCCCCGACGACGATGCCGCGGTCGGTGAGCATCCGGAGGAACTCGCGCGCGGCACCGGCATTCGGATCTGATGCCCGCTGGTCCTCGCCGCGCACACGGCTGTCGTTGGCGATCAGCGCGTCGTACGGCCCGGCCTCGAGCCCGGCAACGCCCTCACCCCAGCCTGGTGCGAAGAACTCGTCGTCATAGCGCGAGCCGTCGCCGACGATGTCGCCGGTGATCGACGTGATCCCCGCATCTCGAACGGCGTCGGCGAGCGAATCGAGCGACGTGGGCGACAGCACCGGGTAGCGCTCGAGGTTCGACGTCGGATACCAGTCCGACGAGAGCAGCGGATCACCGCCGCCGACGAGGTACAGGTCGCCGGCAACGACGCCGTCTGCGAACGAAACCCCGCTGACGACTGACGTGGTGAGGGTCGTGTCTGCTCCGAGCACATCGAGGGCGACTGCTCCGACGACCAGTTTTTCGTTACTTGCCGGAATGACGGCGAGATCGGGGTTGCGTGCCCCGATCGGGATGCCGTCCACCGAGACCGAGACGCAGGAGCGTTCGTTGATCGTTCCGAGGAATGGCGTGATCGCCTGTTCGAAGTCGGCGATGTTCAACTCGCGTGAGAGGACAGCGGGTAGGCGTCGCATCGAGAGCATCGAGGTGCTGAGCGGGTCAGCGAAGGGCGGCGGAGCAACAGCGGTGCTGGGCGGCGGCGGGGCGGGTTCGTTCTCTTCGATCGACCCGTCGGCCCAGGTGAACAACGAAAAGAGAGCGATCGCGGGGATCAAGGCGAACGCACCGAGGACGACGAGCGGGCCGGCACCCCGATTGGGCGGGGTCCGGCGCGGCGGTATCGGACGGTTCACAGACAGACGCTCACAGGTCTCGTGCAGCGCGATAGCGCTGCCGTTGTACGAGGTGGGAGAGCGCAGTGACGGCCTGCCCGCCGCTCGAGTAGCAGAGCCGCCCGGTGGCGCGCACCGTGGCGGGGCCGGCATTGTTCGGGTCAGCGACAGCGAGTTCGGTGCAGGTCAGGATCGGCTTTCCGGTAGCCACACTGAGTTCGTGAGCGGCTTCGGCGAAGCGGGCGTCTTGGCGTTCGTGATAGCCGACGATGCGTTCGAGGCCGTGGTCGGGGTAGAAGGCTCCTTCGCGCATCATGCGCGCCTGGTTCGATTGGATGCCGAGGCCGAGGTAGACGATCGAGTGCACGTCGGGATGCTCGGCACAGAGGCGCATCACGTCCGGCACCGTGTCACGGGTCTCGCCGCCGGCGCAGTCGATGGGGTTGTTCTTGCTCCAGCGTGGCGGGAGGAGTTCGTCGATCGACGCTTCGAGGTCGGCAGGGATGTCCATCAGGACGAGGTCCTGCGCGGTGGTGATCGCATCGGCGGTGACCACCCCCCAGCCGCCGACGGTGGTCAACACCATCACGTTCGGGCCTGCCGGCATGGGTTGGGTTGCGAAGGTTGCTGCGACGTCAAAGGCCTCACCGACGTTGCTCGCGCGCGAGATGCCGACCGAGCGGCAGGCGCCGTCGAAGATCTTGTCGTTCGCGGCGAGCGCACCGGTGTGACTCGCCGCTGCCTGCGCTCCACCCTCGGTTGCTCCGCCTTTGACCAGGACGAGGGGCTTGCGCTCGGCAGCTCCGGCGAGGCGTCCGATCAGTCCCTGGCCGTCGGTGATGCCTTCGATGTACGCGAGGCCCACGTCGGTGGCGTCGTCGTCGGCGTAGAAATCGAGGTAGTCCGCAACGCTCACGGCCGCGGCGTTGCCGGCCGAGATCGCCCGGCTGATGCCGACGCCCGACGCTCGAGACATGTTGAGGAACGTGGAGACGAAGTTGCCGCTCTGGCTGGCCACGCCGATGCCACCGGCTGGCGGGTTCGGAGCAACGATCTGTGCGCAGAGGTCGACGGGAGTACTCACGACGCCCTGCCCGTTCGGGCCGGCGAGGAGGATGCCGAGTTCGTCGGCGAGCGCGACGAGTTCGGCCTCGGCCCGTTGGCCCGCCTCGTCGGCTTCGCCATACCCGGCCGAGGTCAGGAACGCAGCCCTGATGCCCTTCGCAGCGCACGCGCGGAGGAGGTCGGGGTTGCCTGCTGCCGGGGTGCAGACGAAGACGAGGTCGGCGCTGCCATCGGGGATCTGGGCGATGTCGGTGACCGTCCGGATGCCGAGCACTTGCTCGCCCTTGAGGTTCGTGCCGTAGACGGCTCCGGCGTAGCCGCTCGCCAAGATGTTGTGCAGCGAGACGAACCCGAACTTGCCCGGATGCGTCGAGGCGCCCGACACGACCACTCCGGCCGGTTCGAACAGGGCGCGGAACTGCTCGTTCGTCGGGCGGTCGCGCAGCGTCGGACGGTCGCCGTCGGCATCGGCCAACTCGACGAGACCATCGACGGCGACGACCTGGCCGTCGGCCTGAACGATCAGCGGGTTGATGTCGACACTCGCAACGTCGGGACGCTCGTCTGCGAGCTTGCCGAGGCCGACCAGCACGCTGATCAACTGTGTCCGATCGATGGCGGCCTCACCGCGGAACGCACCGAGCAACTTCTGTGTGGCCAGGTCGCCGATCATTTCACCGGCGGTGACGTCGTCGAGCGGGGCGGGCCGGAACACGACATCAGCAACGGCCTCGGCGAGGATGCCGCCGACCCCGAGCATGACGGTCGGGCCGAACTGCGGGTCGCGCACGACGCCCGCGATCAGCTCGCGATTGCCTGAGATCATCGGTGCGATGAGGACGTCGACGTCGCCATCGTCGGGCCGGGCAGCAGCGAGCAGTTCGGTGGCGGCGGCCTCGACGGCTGCGGCATCGCCGAGACGGAGCTTGACGAGGCCACGCTCGGTCTTGTGTGCAATGGCATCGCCGTTCAGCTTGGCGACGACTGGATAGCCCAACTCGTTCGCGGCCTCGACAGCCTCTTCGGCGCCGGCGACGAAACGTTCGCCGGCGATCGGGACACCGACGTCGGCGAGCAACGCCTTGCTGGCACGCTCGGACAAGGTGACCGATCCGGTGGACAGGGGCGCGTCAGCGGTGGAGACATCGTTGTTCATCAGGGTGCCAACCTAGTTTCGACGAGCTCTCGGATCGGGGCTCCTCGGCCGATTTCTGTGACGACGACCGGCTCTACGGTCCGAGGCCCTGCTCCGGTCCGAGATCGAATCAGGACGGGACCAGGGCGGCGCGGAAAAACTCGATGATGTGAGCACTTCGACGGTCGAGTGCAGCGCCCGACAGCGGGTTCTCGTCGAGCAGGCCTTCGAGAAACGGAGCGTCTGAGAAGTAGCTCAGGAGCGCGCCGTAACCGGTCAAGAGCAATTGTTCAGCGTTCTGCTCGCGAAACGTCCCCACATCCATCTCACGTCGGAAGTAGTTGGCGGCTTGATCGAACATCGGCCGGAGGACGGCGGCGAGATCGATACCGAGGTGGACCCCACCGTCGATTGCCTCCCGCCGCATCAGAATGACGTAGTTCGGATTGTCGGCGAAAAAGCCGAAGCCGGCTCGAAGCACACCTTCGACCTTGAGCCAACCTGCTGCCGGTGCGTCGATGGCTCCGACGAGGCGGGCGAACCAGTCGCTCAGGAGGCGCTCGAACACTTCGCCGTACAGCGTCTCTTTCGATGCGAAATGATGGAGCAGGCTGGGTCGACGAATTCCGACTTCGGCGGCGATGTCGTTGAGCGACGTGCCGCTGTAACCAGCCGAGGCAAAGCAGATCAACGACGCGTCGAGAATCTGGTCGCGCGTCGAGCGTTCGTCGCCCGGTGCTTCGCTCTGTGTCTCACTGATCGTCGGAATCGACATGACCCGGCAACGCTATCTCACCGGAGGATTCGACGGGCCGGTACGTGCCCGGTCTGGCTGGCCCAGATCCGGACACGACGTCCCATCGGGATCAGTTCGTGGAGATCAGGACGGGGGGTAGACGCCCATGGCCTTGGACTTCTCGGTGCTCCAGAAGATCGCGGCGATCTCATCGATGAGCGACACGAGCTTTTCACCGGCGGCGGGGTCCATGGTCTTCTTGGCTTCGCCGGCCTGGTGGATGGCGTCCCAGAAGAGCTGGTGAAGGTTCGGGTGCGCCTCGAAGTGGTCGGGCGCGAAGAAATCGGCCCACAGCACCATCAGGTGGTGCTTGGTCTCTTCAGCACGTGCTTCCTTGATGGAGATGCAACGGGCGCGGAACACCTCATCGTCGGACTCTGCGTACTTCTTGGCCGTCTTGAGCACCGACATCGCCTCGATCTTGGCCTGGGCCGGATCGTAGACACCGCAGTACAGGTCGCAGTGGGCGTGTGCGGTCGTAGCGGAAGCGAAGAGCTTGGCGAACAGGGTGGCGGACATGGTGTCTCCTTGACATTCGTGTTGGGAACGCAAGCAGCGTGCCCAGGGGTCGATGCGGCGAAACCTACACTCCTCCGCGCGGGTCTGACAGAGATCAGCGCTACAAATCCATCGAGACCATGCGTTCACTCCCTCTCCCCCACTTCGCTCGGTCGCGACCGTTGCGCCGGTTCGTCGTGGCCGATCGGTCGATGGAACCGACGCTGGAGGAAGGGCAGGGGCTGATCGGTGTCCGATTCGGCGCGGCCCGGTCGGGGCAGCTCCGAACGTTCGAACATCCGGATCGACCTGGTTTCTGGCTCGTCAAGCGTGTCACTGCGGTCAGTGGTGACTCGATGATCGTCGAATCCGACAACGCCGACGTTGCGACCGCGGACTCCAATACGTTCGGCCCGGTCGACGTTCGAGACTCGTATCGGGTTGTCCTGCGCGTGCCACGTCGCTGGATGTGACGAAGCTCCCGCTCAGTCTCGATCATGCGCCTCCGGGTAGAGCGCTGTCGATGTCCAGTGCCGGTGGTGCTCGACGTCTCGAATGTCCCACTCGGTCTCGACGAACCGTTGAGCGGGCACATCGAGCAGCAGCCAGGCGGCGAACTGCGCAACACTCGCTGGCGATGCGATCTGGCCGCCGGCCAAGTACTCCTCGTAGGCGGCCTTCGCAGGAAACTCGGCCTCGGGAAGATCCATGAACCCGCGGACCATGTCGGTGTCGACGAGGCCTGGCTTGAAGGCACCAACGGATCTCGTCGTCGCGGCCCACTCCGCTTGCAGAGCCCGCCGCAACGTCTCCGACCCGAACTGGGCAATCGAGTACGCGGCGCCGCCGGCTCGTGGGTTGGCACCGGCATCGCTCCCGATGAAGAGCACTCTTCCGTCATCGAGCGCCGGTGCGCATGCACACGACAGTGCCCAACGGGCTTCGACATTCGTCTCGAACGACCGGCGCCACTGATCAATCGTCAGGGCGTCCAGCATCCCGGCCTGGAAGTAGCCGGCGGCGTGCACAATGGCGCGCGGGGCCGGGAGCGCAGCAAGTGTTGTGGCAAGCGTCGCCCGATCAGCCGGATCCGTGACGTCTGCCTGGCAGACGGTGATCTGTTTCGATGCCTCAGCAACGGCGTCGAGTTCTCGCTGTCGCCGTCCGGAGATCAGCGCCTCACAGCCACGCTCCGCAAGCTCCGATGCGAGCGCTGCACCGATCCCGGACCCACCACCGGTGATGAGCACCGTCCGGACCACCGGCTCGCTGTCGTCGTGCATCACTCGACCGGACCGACCACGCGTCGGGTGTAGATCTCGTCGACGAAGCCGTGCACCTCGGCCAGCTTCCAGTACGCGAAGCCGAGCTTCTCAGCGACACGCTTCGACGGTTCGTTCCTCGGATCGATCATCGCCAGGATCTCACCGTCGAACGAGGATGCAGCGAGCTCGAGTAGCGCCGTCGCAGCCTCTGTTGCGTATCCACGGCCACGAGCCTCGGGAACGAGACGCCACCCGAACTCGAGGCGTCGCTCTCCCTCGAACTCGAACCACGCCACGCCGGTGTAGCCGATGATCCGTTCACTCGCCCGCTCGATGATCGGCTGCTTCGCGAACGGGACCTCGGCACCGTTGGCCAACATCGCGTCGAAACGTTCGTTCGCTGCAGCGATGCCGAGCGCTCCGCCGGAGAACGCCATGAACTTCTCATCTCCGAACAGCGCCACGAACGTCGGACGGTCCGATTCGATGGTCGGCCGCAGTTCGAGCCGATCGGTCTGCAGCGGGTCTCCTCTCACGTCGTGCATCTTGCCCTCTCACGTGATCTCAGTGGCAGCATGGCACCTACTGGGCAGACCGTCGCTGGCGGAGCCGTTGCATGCGGCTTGCCGCGTAGCGGGGTTCGGCCGTCCACGCATTGGCGGCCTCCCACGCATTCGAGAGATCCTGTGCCCGTTCGTGATCGTCGACGTCGAGCACTCGCACGCCGAGGTTCGACAGGTCGTGAAACACCACGTCGACACGGCTCTCGTCCCAGTCCAGCAAACCGACCCGCCCGTCAGCGGTGATCCGGATGTTCGACGGATCCGGGTCGCCGTGAATCACCGACGTGGGCACACCGACGAACGTCTCGAAGACCGACTCGATCACTGCTCGGTCCGCGCTCGCAATGGCGTCGAGATCGGCGTCGACACTGGTGCGGTGTGCGCTCAACTCGGTGACGACGCAGCAATCCGGCCGCTGCCGAGGCTGGGGCGCGAGGGCGTGGAGCCGACGAAGCTCTGCGGCCACGGCGTGCCAGTCCGCGTCGGATGACGGCGGGCGCCCCTCGATCCACCGCTGCACGACCACACCGTCGATGCTCTGGCTGCCGTCGTCTGCTGCGACGACCGTCGGCACGACGAAGCCCGCTGCGTGCAGGCCCCCGATGAGCGAGAGTTCCCAATCGAGCGACGCTGGACTGCGGCGGGAACGACGAACAGCGATCGATTCTCCAGCGAGCGTGCCCCGCCACACCTGGTTGCGGTTGCCTTCGACGACCGGCTCGACCAGTTCGACACCGCTCCAGGCACTGACCGGCAGGGTCACGTCGTCACTGATCGGGCCGGGGGTCGGGCCGGGGGTCGGGTCGGGCCGGCAAGCAGGTCGGTGAGCCGATCCGGCTCGAAACCGACGCTGCGGTACAGGTGACCCGATGCGGGGTGCCCCGGGTCGTAGCAGATCTTGATCCGCTCGGCACCGGCCGCGGCCAGCAGGTTCAGACCGGTGGTGAGTACGTGGCGGGCCAGGCCCCGTTGCTGATGGTCGTCCTCGGTCCGCATCGGCTCGACCAGCGCGGTCATCGACACGGGATCGAACCAGAACAGTCCGTATGCGGCGACGTCGTCGGCGTTGTCGTAGACCACGAGGTCCAGGTCGGCCCGGTACAGCGAGGTCTGACGAAGCCGTGCTTCCGGGTCGGAGTGCCCTCGTTGCTCGCTGGACATGTGGTGCGTCCGATGTCCGTGCTGCACAGCCTCCGCTCGAGTCATCAGTCGGTAGCCCCCGTACAGCTCACTGACCCCGGGAAGCGCGCTCGCCTCGACCCAGGCCTCGGTCACCCCGTCCTCGCTGACCGAGAAGCCGTGTGTGAACAGCAATTCGCGTGTCACGTCGTCAGCGCGGTCGACTTCGAGATCGACCGCATCGAAGCCGGACCCGGCAGCATGCTCCAATCCCCGCTCGATCACATGCGCAATCCAGTCACTCGTCGCGTCGGGCAGGACGATCGGATCAAATGCGACCCCCTGCGCGGACGCAGTGGTGATGACGGCCGCAACAGGCTGGTCGTGTTCGTCGAACCAGAACAGTTGTGGCAGGTCGTCGGTGGAGCGCGAGTTGCGCCATGACCACTGCCGATCGGCGGCCTCCCAGAGTCCGGATGTCGGGTGCGTGCTCCGAATCCGCTGGAGCAGCGTCGTCACCGCCTCCAGGTGGTCGAGGCCGGTCAAGGTGTGTTCGAGCGGCGAGGTCATGCTCGGAAACCTAGGTGACTCGTTCACCGTTGATGCGCCGCCACGACATGTGCACAGAGTGCATCGCTAGCCTGAAACGATGCAGATCGTTTCCGCACTGTTCGTCGAGAACTTCGAGATGCGCCAGGCTCCGGGGCCGTCGACGCGCATCGACATGACCGGCGCCATGTTCTCGATGGCCGCACCGTCGCCCGCTCCCCTCACGATCTCGCCGCACCTCGTCGCTCTGATCTTCTGCCCCGAGGGCGATTCGGGCAACGGCGTGTTCGAAGTGATCTTTCGGGAGGGCGTCGACGAGGACAGCGAACAACTCGCTCGCAACGTCAGCCCGTTCACCGTCGAGCCGGGCAAGTTCACCTACCGCCTGGTGAAGGGTGATCTGGACTTCGACGGCTACAAGCAGATCTTCGCCCACTGTCGAGTGGACAAGAACCCCTGGCACCTCGTGCCGTTCACCCTGTTGCCGCCCGTCGCCGGCGACGTCTGACGTCGATCCGAGAACCCTGACGAGGTCGCTGCGCTGACGTCAGCGTGACCGGCCGAAACCAGGGCGACGGAAACCCACGTCCGGCCTCTGTTCAACTAACCTCGCCTGCGTGCCGCTGACAGCTGAACAGGATTCGAACGCCATCTCACTGATCAGGGGGATGTCGATGGACGGCCCCCTCGCCGCCAACAGCGGACACCAGGGCACGGGCATGGCGCTCGCTCCCCTGGCCCACACGCTGTACAGCCGGGTGATGAAGCACGACCCGGCCGACCCTCACTGGCCCGATCGTGACCGGTTCGTCCTGTCGAACGGCCACGTGTCGATCATGCAGTACTCGATGCTCTTCCTGTCCGGCTACGGACTCGAACTGGACGACCTGAAGAACTTCCGCCAATGGGGATCGGCCACGCCCGGACACCCCGAAGTCGGCCACACCGCCGGCGTCGAGGTCACCACCGGCCCGCTCGGCCAAGGCTTCGCGAACGCCGTGGGTATGGCCATTGCCGAGGAAAACCTCCGAGCCCGCTTCGGGAGCGAGGCGATCGATCACCACACCTACGTCATCGTCGGCGACGGGTGCATGATGGAAGGAATCAGCCATGAGGCCGCCGACATGGCCGGCCACCTCGGCTTGGGTCATCTGATCTGCATCTTCGACAACAACAAGATCACCATCGACGGCGGCACCGACCTGGCGACCAGCGTCGACATGGCCGCCCGCTTCGAGGCCTACGGCTGGGACGTTGTCGACCTCGGCGAACTCGGCAACGACATCGACGCCATCGAATCAGCGATCAACGCGGCCAAGCAGACCGCCAAGCCGTCATTCCTGATGTTGCGCACCGAGGTCGCCACTCCGTCACCCAAATGGGAGGGTGACCACAGCGCTCACGGCAATCCCTTCAGCGCCGAAGACGTCACTGACACCAAGGCCGTCATGGGCATTCCTGACGAGCCGTTCTGGGCGCCCGACGACCTCGTCGCGGCCTACCGGACGTCGATCAGCGAACGCGGCGCTACCGCTCGGGCCGCGTGGACTGCAGCCTCTGCAACGACGACTGCCTCTGCCGAATGGAAGGCGGCGTGGAACCACACCGGCCTCGACGGTTGGAACACCGACCTCCCCGTGTATGAACAGGGCGAGTCGGTGGCCACCCGCAAGGCGATCCAGAAGGCGCTCGATGCCACCTTTGCGAACCTGCCCGGTCTGCTGAGCGGCTCCGCCGACCTCAAGGGCAGCAACGGTGTCGCGCTCGATGCCTCGACACCGTTCAGCAACGCCAACCCGCAGGGTCAGTACGTCTACTACGGCATCCGCGAACACGCCATGGGCGCAGCCGCCGTCGGCATGACGCTCCACGGCGGTGTCCTGCCGGTCACGGCGACGTTCTTCGTGTTCGCCGATTACATGCGCCCACCGATCCGCCTCGCTGCGCTGTCGGGAGCCAAGGTCTGCTTCGTGTTCACCCACGACTCGGTCGGTGTCGGCGAAGACGGCCCGACGCACCAGCCTGTCGAACAGTTGGCGTCGCTGCGGGCCATTCCCGGCCTGCACGTGATCCGCCCGGCTGATGCGAACGAGACCATTCAGGCGTGGGCCGACGCCGTACTCCACGACGGACCCACAGTGCTGGTGCTCAGCCGCCAGAACATCACCGTCACCACCGACGGTCAGGCTGTCTGTACCGGCGCCGGCATCGTTCGTGCCGCCGACGGTGAGCCCCAGGTCGTCCTGGTCGGCACCGGCAGCGAAGTCTCACTCTGCGGCCAAGCCGCCGACAAACTCGCCGAGCAGGGAGTTCGTTCCCAGGTCGTGTCGATGCCGAGTTGGGATCGATTCGATGAGCAGGATGCCGAGTTCAAGGCCTCGATCTTCCCAGCCGGCGTCCCCGTCCTGTCCGTCGAGGCTGCCGTCTCGTTCGGCTGGGCCAAGTACGCCGATGCGTCGGTGGGAATCGACCGTTTCGGCGCCAGTGCACCGGGCAGCCTCGTCCTCGACAAGCTCGGCATCAACGTCGATCACGTGGTCACCCACGCCACCGACCTCGTCAACGGAACCACCAGCGAACACGCCAGGAGCACATCATGAACGATCGCCTGAAGCAGCTCTACACCGAGCAGGGCCAGAGCGCGTGGCTCGACAACTTGAAGCGCGACTACGTCACATCCGGCAAGCTCGTCGAGGTCCGCGAGAGCGGTGTCCGTGGCCTCACCTCGAACCCGTCGATCTTCCAGAAAGCCATTCAGGGTTCCGCCGACTACGACGAGCAGTTCAACGAGCTGATCCAGGACAACGATGGCGGAACCGGCGACATCATCGATGACTATTGGGCGCTCGTCATCCGTGACATCCACAGCGCGTGCGACGTGTTCTCCAAGGTCTACGACCACTCGAACGGAGTCGACGGGTACGTCAGCGTCGAGGTCGCCCCGAACCTCGCCCACGACGGACCGGGAACCGAAGCTGCCGCGCGCGACCTCCATGAGCGGATCAATCGCCGCAACCTGATGGTGAAGATCCCGGGCACCGAGGAAGGCATCGCCCCGATCCAACAGATGATCGCCGAGGGACGCTCGATCAACGTCACGTTGATCTTCAGCCTGCCCCGCTACGCCGACGTGATGGAGGCCTACATCGCCGGCCTCGAACAGCTCGCCGTCGACGCCGAAGCCGACCTGTCACAGGTCGGGAGTGTTGCCAGCTTCTTCATCAGCCGCGTCGACGTCGAAGTCGACAAGCGGCTCGAGGCCAACGGGTCCGATGAGGCGCTCGCTCTGCGCGGCAAGGTTGCGGTGGCCCAGGGCAAACTCGCCTACAAGTTGTTCACCGAGGCATTCAGCGGCCCCCGCTGGGAGGCTCTCGCAGCACGGGGCGCACGCGTCCAGCGGCCGCTGTGGGCCTCGACGGGAGCAAAGAACCCGGACTACTCCGACGTGCTGTACGTCGATGAGCTCATTGGTCCGGACACGGTCAACACCCTGCCCGACGCAACCATGGACGCCTTCGTCGATCACGGCACCGTCGCCCGACGAGTCGATGCCGACGTCGATCAGGCCGAAGCGGTGTGGGCGGCGCTGCCCGATGTCGGTGTCGACATGGACGACGTCGCTGCGCAGCTCGAACGCGAGGGCGTGTCCAGTTTCTCCGATGCCTTCGACGAGCTGATCGAGGCGCTCGAGACCAAGGCCTCCGAACTCAAGGGCTGACCGACGCGCTGACCGGATCTCGGGGTCCGAGGGGCACTGGTCTCGCCTGCTGTCGCCCGATGCCGCCTCGTCGGGTGCGCCGAGAGACGGCGGATCGCAGCGCGTGTTTTGTGTCAGCGAACACGGCCTCCGTCGGTCATTGTGCTGACACAAGCCGTCGCCGCGGAGTGTGGGCGGTCGATCAGCCGTCGACGGTGATCGCGATGCGGTGGTAGCCCTGGGCGCCGTTCGGTGCCACGGCCGCTGGTTCTTCGGGTTGCGGTTCGCCCTCGCCGTCGAAGGCTCGAACCTCGACCAGATGTTCACCCGGCGTGGCGTCGGTCAGCCGGTACACCCACTGGACCCAGGTGTCAGCCGACGGGACCGAGCCCAGTTCAGCGTCACGCCACTCCCCCTCGTCGAGCCGAATCTGCACCTGCGACACACCGCGATGCACCGCCCACGCGACACCGCCGATCGCCACTCCGTCGCCGGCAACAGAGTGCGTCGAGTTGCTCCGCGGGGTGTCGATACGGGCCATCGTCTTGACCGGTCCGCGCTTGGACCACCCTCGCGGAATCCAGTAGGCGTCGAACTCGTCCCATCTCGTGAGCCGGATGTCAGTGACCCATTTGGTCGCCGAGACGTACCCGAATAGACCGGGTACGACGATGCGCACGGGGTAACCGTGCTGGGCCGGGAGCGGTTCGCCGTTCATGGCGATGGCAAGCATCGCATCGCGTCCGTCCATGATTGCTTCGATCGGGCTCCCGCAGGTCCACCCGTCGATCGAGCGACTGACGACTTGTTCGGCGCCGTCTTGCAGACCGGCCTCTTCGAGAATGTCCTTGAGCAGGACTCCCTGCCACAGGGCGTTGCCGACCAGACCGCCGCCAACGGGGTTCGAGACACATGACAGCGTGATCTGACGCTCGATCTGCGGCCGAGCCAGCAGGTCGTCGAAGGTCAACTCCATCGGGTTGTCGACGAGGCCCGCAATGTTCAGCTTCCACGAGTCGACCTTGACCTGGGGCACGACGAGCGCGGTGTCGATTCGATAGAAGTCGTCGTTGGGTACGACGAACGATTCGATGCCGTCGACGCCGAGTTCGAATTCACCGACGACGCTCTGTACCGCGTCGTCGGCGGTCGGAAGCGAAAGATTCGCACGTTCTTCGTTGACTTCGAATCGCTGCTGCAAGACGCGCCCGACGCCACCGGTCACCGCCGCTGCGGAGCCCACCGTCACTGCGCCGGAGAGGAACTGACGCCGGTCGACGCCCATCATCGACGTCGTGCCGTCGACATCGTCGACCCTCGGCTTCGGGCCGAGCCACCACAGCACACCGACCGACACCACCGACCCGACGATCGTCGGGAGGAGCTTGCCGAATGTCGGGTCGGGTCGGATCAGCACCGCCCAGGCACCGATCACGCCGATTGCACCGGTCAACAGAAACGCGCCGGCTCGCTCGCCACGCATCATCATGATGCCGACGATCGCACCCAGGCCGAGAATCACGATCAGCGCGCCAGCGATCAGCACCGCCTTGTCGTTCGTCCCGAATTGCTCGATCGCCCAGTCCTTCAGCGGCTTGGGGGTCCAGTCGATGAACTCCTGACCGACCGGTACCACCGGCGACGAAGAACCGCGGACGAGACCCACGACCAACTCGGCTGCAGCGAGGCCGACGGTCGTCGCGAGCAGGCCGAGCAGCACACCCACCTTCTTCGAGCCGTAGAATCCGGTTTCCATGACATCAGGTGTACCCGAAACCAACGAGGCTCGCGCTGCATCGATCATCGAAGAGCTGGGAGTTTCCGGATCTGTTCGACTCGCGACAGAGCTGATCTCCGAAGCCCTCGGACTGATCACCGACGAACCCGACGTTCTGGACCTCAAGATCGCCACCGCTGCGCTCACCGAGATGCGCGACGCCTATGAGGTCTTCAAGCCGTACAAGGACGAGCGAAAGGTCTCCGTGTTCGGTTCGGCCCGGACCCAGTCAGACGATCCGCTGTACGCCCAAGCCCGCGATCTGGCCGCAGCGCTGTCCGACCGTGGCTGGATGACCGTCACCGGCGCAGGACCGGGCATCATGCTCGCAGCGATGGAGGGCGCCGGAGTGGAGAACTCGATCGGTGTCTCGATCAGGTTGCCCTTCGAGTCCGGTGCGAACTCGATCATCGCCGACGACGACAAACACGTGTCGATGAAGTACTTCTTCACGCGCAAGCTGATGCTGATCAAGGAATCACACGCCTTCGTCTGCCTCCCCGGCGGCGTCGGCACGCTCGACGAGACCTTTGAACTCCTCACTCTGACGCAGACCGGCAAGGGGGTGCCGGTGCCCATCGTGCTGCTCGACGAACCGAGCGACCCGTACTGGGAAGCCGTCGACGGCCTGATGCAGCAACTCGTTCGGCGCGGGCTCGTGTCTGCTGCGGACACCTCGCTCTACACGATCACCGATTCCTGTGATGAGGCCTGCCGGATCATCGACGAGTTCTACGCCAACTACGACTCGATCCGTTTCGTAGGCGATCACCTCATCATGCGGCTCAAACGAGCGCCCGACGATGCACAGTTGGCAGCCCTCAACGAGCAGTTCGCGCATCTGATCGAACGTGGTGAGATCACTCGCAGCGAGCCGTTCAAGGTCGAGGTGCGCGACGATGATCGGCTGGACCTGGAGCGCATCACCTTCGAGTTCACCAAACACGGCTACGGCGACCTGATCTCGATGATCGGCGTCCTCAACTCCTACGTGCTCTGACTGCGTCTGCATGAATCAGTACCGCTCGCCGCCTCCGTCGAGTTGGCGGAGAATCACCATGGCTTTCTCGATCGCCCGGCGCGCCTGCATCAACTTCTTGTCGTCGACCGGTCGTTGCACTTCACCGTCGGCAACGGCCTCACGGAGCGCATCGAAGGCGATGTCGTCGATGTCGGCACCGACTGCTTCCAGCCGGTCAGCCAACCCCGCATAGTCGACCATGCTCACAGACCCAACGTGTCGGCGACGATGTCGACCGGGTGCTTGACCGCAAGGTCGTCGCCGAGCACGGTGGAGAGGTGCATCGAGCACCCCGGATTCGCACTCGCGACGACCGTCGCCGAGCTGCGACTCGTGGCGCGGCCGATCGAAGCCACCTTGCGGTCGCGGATCTGGCCCGCAAGGTCGGGCTGGAGCGCGGAGTACGCACCACCGGCGCCACAGCAGAGCCCGTCGTCGTCGAGTTCCACGATGTCGGCAACGTGGCCGAGGAGCGTGCGGACCGGATCAACGACACGCTGTACATGCCGGAGATGGCAGGGGTCCTGGATGATGACTCCGTCACGATGCCGAGCGTTTGCAGGTTCGGGGAGTCGATCCACCCGGGCGGCCAGGTACTCATTCACATCCACCACCCGGCGACTGAACTCCTCGGCCTCAGCTGTCCCGACGAAGTGCCCGTAGTCCTTCATCGCCGCTCCGCAGCCCGCAGAATTGACGATGATCGGCGCATCGCCGGGCATGGCGGCCATCGTCCGCGTTGCCAAGCGTCGAGTCTCGGCGTCGAGGCCGGCGTGGACGTGCAACGCTCCACAGCAACCGCCGCCTGCCTGAGGGATGGCGAACGTGTCCCCGACCGCGGTGATCAGCTTCGCAGTGTTCACGTGGGTCTGTCGCTGCCAAGCATCCATGACGCAGCCGGTGAACAGCCACACGTCGGTTCCGGTTCCCGCGACCGCTTTCGGTCGGCGCAACGGGAGTGCGCCGAGACCGAGCCGCTGCGGCACCACTCGAAGCCGCTGGGCGACCGCGAGTGCCGATGATCCGACCAGCAGGAGCCGGTGCTTGTCGAGAGCGCGGAAGCCGAGTCGCTGCCACCACGGTGTGATCCGCTTCGATGCGGCGAGGCGGGCGCGGGTGCCTTCCATCAGCGAGCCGAACTGCACGCCACTGGGGCACGCCGGCTCACAACCGCGGCATTGCACGCAGGTCTCCATGAAGTCGACGAAGGTCTCGTCGATCGGCAACTGCCCGGCCTCGACGGCGCGCATCGCATCGATCCGACCGCGGGGCGAGTACGCCTCCTCGCCCGTCACGCGGAAGGTCGGACAGTGCGGCAGGCACAGCCCGCACGACACACAGGTCGACAACTTGTCGGGGTCCAGGTCGAGCGGGTTGCCGAGCACTGCGTCAGCGTACGTCCTGGTCGTCGCTCCCCCCGATTTCATCCAGCACGCTTGGCCGGTCGTGTGGAGCGGCCCGTACCGTGCACGACGTGCCAGAAGGACACACCATCCACAAGATCGCCAAGGACCATGGCAAGCTGCTTACCGGACACGAGATCCGGGTCTCCAGCCCGCAGGGTCGCTTCTCAGGCGACGCCGAACGTGTCGATGGTGCCGTGCTGGAGCGGATCGAGCCGCACGGCAAGCATCTCTTCTACCACTGGTCGACTGGCGACATCGGCCACGTCCACCTGGGCCTGTTCGGCAAGTACAAGGTCTTCAGGGGCGAGGAGCGACCCGAACCTCGTGGCGCGGTCCGGATGCGGCTCGTCGGCGAGTTGGCGACGATCGACCTCGCCGGACCCACGGCATGCTCGATCGACGATCCCTCCGAGCGTAAGAAGATCCTGGCTCGTCTCGGTCCAGATCCGATCAAGCCCCGTCAGCGGCGGCAGAAGATGTTCGACAAGATCCAGAAGTACAAGCGCGGTATCGGCGACCTGATCATGGATCAGTCGGTCGTCGCCGGGGTCGGCAACGTGTACCGGGCCGAAGCGCTCTTCGTGTGCGGAATCCATCCGCTGCGCCCGGGAGTCGACTGCGACGAGGCTGAACTCGATGCGCTCTGGGTCACGATCACCGGAATGCTCCGCCAGGGAGTCAAGGACGGCCGAATCATCACCGTGAGCCGCAGCGAACTCGACCTTCCCAAGGGTGCTCGAATCAGGCGCGGCGAAGCGACCTATACGTACAAGCGTGATCACTGCCTGCGCTGCGGCACCGAGATCGAGCTGATCGACATCGCCAATCGGACCAGCTACCACTGCCCGACCTGCCAGCCGCGCTGACGGCAACGATCGCGAGGGCGCGAACTGCTCGTCCGGCGACCGCACACAGAATTACTCTCGGCGTCATGGCAAAGATCGTGGTGCTGTCGATGGCGTACCGCGGAGATGTGCACCCGTACGTCCCGGTTGCGAGCGAACTCGCCCATCGGGGCCACGACGTGACCTTCATCGTTCCTCGCGAATTCCATCAGGAGTTCGAAGCCGAACCCTTCCGCTGCGTCCACAGCGGGTCGGACTTCGCTCCGAGCGAACTGAACAAGCACGGCGCATGGCTCGCCCGCTGGGGAATGCGCTTCGGCGGGGTTCGACTCCTCGAGTTGTACATCGGCGAGTTCACCGTGCCCCACCTCGAGCCCATGTACGACGCCGTCCACCGAGCACTCGACGGTGCCGACCTACTGTTCTGTCATTCCACGGCGGGCATCGTTGGATCCATGGCAGCCGAGAAACTCGACGTCCCATGGATCTCCGGCGACTTGTTCCCGATGCTGATCCCCACCGCCACTGCGAGCCCTGCGCCGAACATCCCCGCACTGGGCCGGCGGGTGAATCGGATGACCTGGTGTATTGTACGCAGCACCAGACCGAACCGACTCTCGTACGCAACGGAGATCGCCGGCTTCCGCCGCAGCCTCGGTCTCGACGCCCGGCGGCGCAGCATGATCGACGCGCGCATCTCACCGCACCTCAACCTCGGCATGGTCTCGCCGCACTACCTCGCTCCGGCGCCGGATTGGCCGATCAACTACGAACTCACCGGCTTCACCCACTGGCAGAACGCCGAGACACCATTGTCAGCCGACGTCGCCACCTTCCTCGATGCCGGAGAACCTGCCCTCCTCGTCACGCTCGGCACGCTTGCCGCGTCCGTCAATCCGGAACGGTTTCAACTCGCCATCGACGCTGCCGCAGCCGCGGGGCTGCGCACGCTGTCGCTCTGCTCCACCCAGCTGATCGCCGATGCGCTCAGCACCCGCAACGACGCCGCTCAACACATGGCCGTCCCCTTCGCCCCGCTGTCGCAGGTCCTTCCGCACGTGCGCGCCGTCGTGCACTCGGGTTCGCACGGCACGAACTCCATGACCCTCGCCGCCGGGCTGCCGTCGATCATCGTGCCGTCGATCTTCGATCAGGTCTGGCACGCCCGCCGGCAGGAAGAACTCGGCACGGGCATCCACGTCCCGAAGGCCCGCAACCTGGGCGCCGCGCTCGCCCGGCTCGTTGGAGACCCGGCGATGGCAGCACGTGCGAAGGAGTTCGCCACCGCTCTGGCCGACGAAGACGGAGTGACGATGACGACCGATCGAATCGAGGACGTTCTGAACGCTCAGGTGACGGCCACACGATGCGGCGAGTGATCTGGAGCCACGACAAGACGGCAGCTTCCGGATCCGAACGAACGCCACCGCACCGGCTGCACCCGGGACTCAGAGCAGGTCGAACCAGACGCCGTCTTGAGCAGTGCCCATGTAGTTGATGAAGATTTCCTCGCCCGGCTCGATCCGATGGAGCGCAGTGATCACCAACTCATCTGGCGTCTCGAGCGTCTCGGCGTTCGGTCGATAGCTGTGGTTGTAGAGCGAGCCGTACCCCAGCGCCAGTGCAGTCGAGTCGGTGCCCCACCCGAACACGTAGCCGTCGGCGCCGAGCGTCAAGGCCTCGGCGCGCTCGCCGTCGACGATCAACATCGGACACCGTTCGATCTCCTCGCCGACGTCGATCCGGCGGCGGGCGAACACGCCCCGACCCGCTCCGGTCGGAGACTCAGCGACTCGCAGCCGTGTGGAGATCCCGTCGGACATGACCGCAGAGTCAACCGGGCGCTACTGCGCTTGCCACACCGGCGCATCGATTTCGCCCCGCCAGAACGCCAACCGGCGCTGGGCCTCCGGCATCGCAGCTTCGTTGCGCAGTCCTGCCTTGAGGCGCATCAACGTCGCAGCGACGAGACGTAACTCCGCAAACGCCTCCGCCGTCGGATCGCCGCCCATCGACCTGCCGTACCCCTCGGCAAAGGCCTGGTACCAGGCGACCTCGCCACCCCAACGGCTGTGCCAGGTCATCATCGGTGCGTGATCCCACCCCGGAGGAGCCCAACACAGCAGGTCCCAGTCGATCAGCACCGGCCCGCTCGCTGCCATGATCACGTTGCCGGGATGCACGTCGCCGTGGCAGAGCACCGAGCCGGCGGGATCACTCCACGCCGGCCACCGATCGATGGCTGCGTCCAGACCGGCACGGGCGCGATCATCGAGCACGTCACCGACGTCAGCGAACAGTGCCGGAAAGTCCCACCACGGGAAGTCGGTCGGACGAGGCACGGGATATCCGGCAGGCACTTCGGACCGGTCCAGGGCGTGTGTGCGACGCACCATGTCACCGACCGCTGCCCAGTCGATCGGGCGACCATCGGCCTCGAGATACTCCCAGGCCGTGATCGCAAGGGCGCCGCCGTCAACACCTTCTCCCCCGGCCTCTCCCGCGGTCAGGGCTGCGTCCTCGATGTGGTGCGGCACGGAGAGTCCGTGTGCACGCAACCGTGTGCTCAGATCGATCGACAGCGATGCCTCGGCGGTGGGCGCTCCCACCCGGAGCACGGCATCACCGGCTCGGAAGATGGCATTCATCCCCGAGCGCAAGAGCACCGGCGCGGGGAGCCTCCATTGCTGCGCAGCGCTCATCGCCAACCGGCGCGCTGCGACCAGGTCGGTGACAGGTCGGTCGACGAAAGGACGCTGCACGGTGGATCTGTGCTGCGGCGACGCTTCAGCCGACGGACGGGACGGACGGGGCGGCGGGAGCATCGAGCAGGTCGAGGCCAGGATTCAGCCGGCCGGTCGGGTCGAATTCGGCCTTGATCCGAGCATGCACGGCACGCTGCGGTGCATCCACTGTGCGGTCGGGGCGGGGTCGACTGTGGTGGACGACACCGACGCCGATCTCAGCGACAAAAGAACCGGGGACGGCAACCCGCAGCGCAGGAAGTTCCGCCGGAGGCATCGACCAACGCCCGCCGCTCGGGAGGTCCGGGCCGCAAGCCACCGCGGTGAGGGTGAAGCGTTCGGCCATGTCGGCAACGTCGCGCTCATCGCCTTCGAGGAGCGCCCACGTCGTCGCACCGTCCCAGAGGATCGAGGTCGGGCGGAACAGGCCGGTGAGGAGTTCCCACGGATCACGATCGGAGGTGAACCATTGCTCGAACGCTGCTTTCGGGCGCGTGCGCAGGATCACGTCGCCGATGAAGCCCAGGGTGCCGTGCGACCCGACGAGCAGCCTGCACAGATCGAATCCGCTGACGTTCTTGACGGTCGGTCCTCCGGCTTGCACGACCTTGCCCGCAGCGCTGACGTAGTTCGCTTGGAGTAATGCATCGCGCATCGCTCCGTACGCCAGCCGTCGGATCCCGCTGCGGCCGACCGCCAGCGCACCACCGATGGTTCCGCCCGACGGTATGGCGACCTGCTGTCCGTACTCGGCGAGCGCTGCGTCGACGTCGTCGACCGGTGTGCCGGCGCCGCAGCGGATGGTCATCTCCGCCGGTTCGATCCACTCGACGCCGATCGGAGCAGACACCTGGCGGGCATCGGCGATCGGCGTTGCCCGCGTGCCGAGGCCGACGACGCACACCTCGCCGTCGGGCCCGACCTGGGCGGCGAAGTCCTCGACGCTCAGATCCATGCGCCCTCGGGGGCACTGTGGATCTCACCACATGTCGCCGGATCGGGAAGCACCTTGTCGGGATTGGAGATCAACTGGGGGTCGAATGCTCGACGCAGGTCGGCCTGGGCCGCCAGGTCGGTTTCGGAGAACATGAGCGACATCAGGTCTCGCTTTTCGAGCCCGATTCCGTGCTCTCCACTCAACACTCCGCCGGCCTCGACGGATGCCGTGACGATCTCCTTGCCCGCTGCGTGCACGCGCTCCGAAACGCCCTCGATGGACCCGTCGAACAAGATCAACGGGTGCAGGTTTCCGTCACCTGCATGGAAGACATTGAGTACCCGCAGTTCGTGGCGGTCGACGATCTCGTAGATCTGCTCCAGGACATCGGCCAGCTTGTTACGCGGCACGACCGTGTCGTGCAGGTAGTAGTTCGGCATGATGTTGGCAATTGCACCGAAGGCCGATTTGCGGCCCTTCCACAACAACGCTCGTTCGGCATCATCGGCGGCAACTCGAATGTCACCGACGCCACGCGCTGCGGCCAAGTCACAGATCCGGTCCACGTCTGCTGCGACCCCTGCTGGCGGTCCGACCACTTCGATGAGCAGGGCGGCTGCCTGGTCGACCGGCAGCCCGGCGTGGATGAACTCCTCCACTGCGATCAGGCAGAGCTGGTCCATCATCTCGACCGCGGCAGGCACGATCCCTGCGGCGATGATGTCGCTGACAAGGTTCGCGCCTTCGGCCACCGAGCCGAAGTCCATCAGCAGCGTGGCGACCTCAGGCGGATTCTGCATCAGACGGACACACACCTTGGTGGCGACGCCGAACATCCCTTCGCTCCCGACGAACACGCCCCGCAGGTCGAGGCCGTCAGGTTCTGGTTCCTCACCGCCGAGGACCGTGATCGAGCCGTCGGGAAGCACCACTTCGATCGCATGGATGTGCGCATTGGTCACTCCGTCGGCCAAGCAGTGTGGCCCGCCCGAATTGTTCGCCACGTTGCCGCCGATCGAACATGTCTGCTGGCTGCTCGGATCGGGAGCGAAGTGCACCCCGAGGTGAGCGATCTGCTTGGAGAGATCGAGGTTGAGGACTCCCGGCTCGACCCAGGCAATCCGATTGACCTCGTCGACCGAGATGATCTCGTTCATCTTCGTGGTCGAGATCACGATCGCATCCCGGGGAGGAACAGCACCGCCAGCGAGGCCGGTGCCGGACCCCCGTGCCATGAACGGCACGTTCAGTTCTGCAGCGACCTGCACACAGGCCTGCACGTCGGCGGTCGATTCGGGAAAGCACACGATGCCGGCCCGTTCGTTCATGTTCGAGGCGTCGTGGCGGTACAGGTTGCGCAGGGTCGCCGAGTCGCGGACCTGATCGTCGCGCAGTCGGCTGCGGAGTCTGCGGGCGACCAGTTCGAGGTCGATGCGCGGTGCAACCTCGTCGATCGCAGTCATCACGATTTCGGTTGGCGCATCACGACGACACGCCCGCTGTCGACTCGCTGGCCGTCGACGAACACCTTGTCTCCGGGTTCGACATGATCTTCGAGTGACTCGAGACGCCCTTCGCGCTTGGCGAGCAGTTCGTCCTCGTGCTGGTTCATCACGACGCGCCCTTCACGAACGGCATCGGCGATGTCGCGGGTCTTGGCGCGCGCCTTGGACACCGCAGTCTTGGCCACCTGGGCGGGCGCCACATTCGACGCTGCCTCCTTCACCTTCTTCTTCGCGTACCCGGCGCCTGCGACGCCAGCCGCAAGCCCGCCGGCAAACCAGGTGATTCGTTTCATCATGCTCGTCGTCTCCGTCGTTCAGTGGTTGCTGCCCGGTCGATCTCTCCGTCTCGGACGTGACCGCGACTGCGGACGTCGATGACGTTGTCCGCAGTGTCGGCCGTGTCGGCCGTGTCGGGACGACTGACACCGATGGGCCGGTTGACCGGCTTGCCACGGATGCGGCTCCATGTCCGGGCACCGCCCTTGGCCAGCCCGGCGACCTTGATGGCCGGAGTGGAGAACGCCGTGCGAGCGACGCGTCCGCCGACGGCGTCGCCGATTGCTTCCGCTGATCCGAGCACCTTGTCGAATCGCTCGAGGTCGGTGCGCGCCTCGTCGACGGTGTGCTTGGCCTCGTCTGTGGTGGTGCGCATCTCGTCCAGGAGTGGTCCGGTCTGAGCGCGGAGGTGAACGACGTCGGATCGGAGGTCGCTCAGCGTGTCGTGCACGCGGAGCAGGACGACGATCAGTGCGGTGAAGCCGATGATCAACAGCAGCGCCAGCAGAATCAGTACCAGTTCGCCGGCGCTCACGGTGATTCACCTGTTGGCGATCGGGGTGCGATGTTCGATTGCTTCGTCACTCGTGCTGCCATTCGCTGCTGGATCTCGGCTTCGTCGCCGTGCCGACTCGGGTCGTACCAGTGTTGACCACGCTGTTGCTCGGGCAGGTACTCCTGCTCGACCCAGCCGGACGGGTCGTCATGAGGATACTCGTACCCGACGCCGTGGCCGAGAGCTGCGGCCCCCTGATAATGCCCGTCGCGCAGATGGGGAGGCACCTCGCCGGTCGCACCATTGCTCACAGCGGCCCGCGCGTTCCAGATGGCGAGCGCCGTGCGATTGCTCTTGGGCGCCGTCGCGAGATAGATCGCCGCCTGCGCGAGGTTGAGCTGGGCCTCTGGGAGCCCCACGTGTTCGAGTGCGTGGGCAGCAGCAACGGCGACGTCGAGGCCGCGGCTGTCAGCAAGACCGACGTCCTCACTGGCGAAGATCACCATCCGCCGTGCGATGAACCGGGCATCTTCGCCGGCTTCGAGCATCCGGGCCAGCCAGTACACGGCCGCATCGGGATCGCTCCCCCGCATCGACTTGATGAACGCGCTGACCACGTCGTAGTGGTCGTCGCGTCCGTAGCGCAGAGCGCTCGTGCCGAGCGCCGCCTCGACGTGCGCGAGTTCGACATGGGTGTAGTCCGACAGCGCACACGCAACGTCGAGAGACGTGAGTACCTGACGGCCATCGCCGCCAGCACGATCGATGAGCAGCTCGAGTGCCTCGGCATCCGCAGTGGTCGCTTCTGCTTGTAGACCACGGTGGACGAGTTGCTCGATGGCGATCCGGTCGAGCGGTTCGAGGCGAAACAGCGTCGAGCGACTCCGTAACGGTGCGTTGACTTCGAAGAACGGGTTCTCGGTGGTCGCACCGATCAGGGTCAGGGTGCCATCTTCGACCGCCGGGAGCAGTGCGTCCTGCTGTGCTTTGGAGAAGCGGTGGATCTCGTCGAGGAAGAGGATCGTCCCCTGCGCGCGTTCTCCGAGACGCTGGCGCGCCCGTTCGATCGTCTCGCGGACGTCCTTGACCCCGGCGGTCACCGCCGACATCTGTTCGAATGCGCGCGATGTCGAACCCGCCACTGCGAGAGCAAGCGTGGTCTTTCCGGTGCCGGGTGGACCCCACAGCAGCGCCGAGCTGAGGCGATCGCTCTCGACGAGTTGGCGCAACGGTCGGCCGGGGCCGACGAGGTGCTCCTGGCCCACGACGTCGTCGATCGAGGCCGGCCGCAAGCGAGCAGCCAACGGAGCGCGAGCGCGGCGGGTCTCCTCGGCGGCTGCGGCGAACAGATCGCTCACGGACGGGATCCCAGGACGCGCTGATACGAGGCCTGTCGGAACTCGACGACCTGCTCGACGAGCCACTTGATCTTGATCCATTTCCAATCGTCGAATTCGTCGCCATCGGGAATCGGCACGATGTCGTCGTCGATCGCGTCGAAGAAGAACCACCGCTGGGCTTGGCCCAACCGGTTGCCGCGTTTCACGCCGTCGGGCCACTCGTACACCGTCCACTCGGGGTACTCATCGACCAGGCGTACATGCTTGTCGGTGAGACCGGTCTCTTCTTCGAGTTCGCGCCACACACCCTCGACCGGAGTCTCGCCCTCGTCGATGCCGCCTTGCGGCAACTGCCACTGGTCTTTCCGATCGGCCCGTTGGAACGCCAGTACCTTGCCCGTCGAGTTCGAGACGACGGCAACTGTCCCAGCGCGAAATTGCAGACTTCCCATCGATTGCCGAGCGTACCGTCGGTCGATTGCGTCAGCGGCCGATGTGGCGGAGCCGGGTCTGCACGTCGACGTAGTCGGGCTCGTGCTCGGCAATCGTGGCGAACCAGCGACGCGCCTTGATCGGATCGTTCAGACGGTCGTAGAAGTCCGCAAGGACATACCACTGCCGCAGGTGGTGCTCCTTGACCGACTTGGTGTTCTTGGTTGCCGGCATCATGACGTCGATGGCGCCGGCCAGGTCGCCGCGGTCGGCGAGCGCGCCCGCAGCGACGATCCGACCTTCGGCCAAGATGTCGTGGCGCGGTGATGACTCACGGATCAGCAGCCACACGCGTTCGACCGACGACCAGCGCTCGAGCGCCCGATAGCAGTCGGCGAGAGCCGGCAGGATCTCCTGTGTCTCATGGAGGTCGTGGGCGATCTCCAGGGCCGCTGCAGCTTGCTTGTACCGGCCCAGCCGATAGTTCGCGAGACCAGCGACCTCGTGTGCGGCCGCAATGGTCGGTGCCTCTTTGGCAATCGAGGTGGCGATCCGCTTTGCTTCGTCGAACCGTTCCCGGTCGAGAGCCTCGCTTGCCCGCGCCAGCCGCTCGGACAGACGCGCACCTCGCTGTGCGCCGAGCGCGTCGTTGAGTTGTGCTGCGATCTCGGGGTCGAGGTCCGGAGCCTCGCGAGCCGGACGATCGTTGCTCCCAGCGCGCTGCGACGCCTCCTTGGCTGCACCGCGGATCGAACCGTGGTCGATCCACTCCTCGGTGGTGCGGGCTTCGATCTTGGCGCGTTCGTGTTCTTTGGCGACGGCCGGATCGACCGCCGGCTTCTTGCCGCGCCCTCGCTTGACGTCCATCGAGCGGCGATCCGCTTCGGTGATCTGGGGTCGATCCTGCTTGAAACGCTCGTCGCGCCCCGATCGCGGCCCGCCACGGCCGCCAGAACGACCATCTGAACGGCCGCCAGAACGCCCACCCGACCGACCGTCTGAACGACCGTCTGAACGCCCAGATGAACGGTTGGATCCGGACCGATCGTCGGACCGTCCCGCACGGCCGCCGCTGTTGGTCTTGCGGCCGCCGTCACGGCGCGATGAGTTCGATGGTCGGTCTCCGGGCATGGCCGACAATGCTACGGCGATGCTCCACCGCAACGGGGCGAAAACGCGAAAAACGCACCACCGGCAATCTCCGGATGGTGCGTTCCTCGTTCGAAATCGGGCGACGTCCTACTCTCCCAGGAGATCTCTCTCCAAGTACCATCGGCGCTGACAGGCTTAACTTCCGTGTTCGGGATGGGAACGGGTGTGACCCTGTCGCTATGGTCACCCAAATCAGTTGTCAACTTAGGGTATTCCCTAAGGACTCCAGAGCAAGCACGAGCTGTTTAACCAAGCCCTCGGCCGATTAGTACCGGTCAGCTGAGCGTATTACTACGCTTACACTTCCGGCCTATCAACGTGATGGTCTCGTCACGGGCCTTACTGCGTTAACCGCATGGCTATTCTCATCTTCAACCGGGTTTCCCACTTAGATGCTTTCAGCGGTTATCCCTTCCGTAGGTGGCAAATCTGCGATGCTTCTGGCGAAACAACAGACACACTAGAGCTACGTCCATCCCGGTCCTCTCGTACTAAGGATAGCAGTTGTCAAAATAGCTTCGGCTGCGGAGGATAGGGACCGAACTGTCTCACGACGTTCTGAACCCAGCTCGCGTACCGCTTTAATGGGCGAACAGCCCAACCCTTGGGACCTGCTTCAGCCCCAGGATGCGATGAGCCGACATCGAGGTGCCAAACCTTCCCGTCGATATGGACTCTTGGGGAAGATTAGCCTGTTATCCCCGGGGTACCTTTTATCCGTTGAGCGACCACACTTCCACACGTGATGGCCGGGTCACTATGCCCTACTTTCGTACCTGCTCGACTTGTAGGTCTCGCAGTCAAGCTCCCTTGTGTCATTGCACTCGACGGCTGATTGCCAACCAGCCTGAGGGAACCTTTGGGCGCCTCCGTTACTCTTTAGGAGGCGACCGCCCCAGTCAAACTACCCGCCTGGCACTGTCCCTGACCCGGATAACGGGCCGAGGTTAGAGCTTCAACTTACGCAGGGTGGTATTTCAACATTGACTCCACACTGGCTAGCGCCAATGCTTCCAAGTCTCCCACCTATCCTACACAACGCAATTCAAAACTCAATACCAAGTTATAGTAAAGGTCCACGGGGTCTTTCCGTCCTTCCGCAGCTAACGAGCATCTTTACTCGTACTTCAATTTCACCGGGTCTATGGTTGAGACAGTGGGGAAGTCGTTACGCCATTCGTGCAGGTCGGAACTTACCCGACAAGGAATTTCGCTACCTTAGGACCGTTATAGTTACGGCCGCCATTCACTTGGGCTTAGGTTCACAGCTTCGCTCCGAAGAGCTAACCGTTCCCCGTGACCTTCAAGCATTGGGCAGGCGTCACAGGGTATACATCGCCTTACGGCTTCGCACCCTGCTGTGTTTTTGGTAAACAGTCGCTACCCCCTGGTCTGTGCCACCCGCCTCAGCTCGGAGAGTAAATCTCGTCACCAAAGCAGGTCCTCCTTCTTCCGAAGTTACGGAGGTAATTTGCCGAGTTCCTTAACCATAGTTCTCCCGCTCGCCTCAGTATTCTCTACCCGCCCACCTGTGTCGGTTTGGGGTACGGGCTCCATGCCAGCTCATTGCTGGGCTTTTCTTGGCAGCATAGAATCAGTGACTTCACAGTATGTCGTTCGGCATCACGTCTCAGCGTTACGCTCCCAACTCTCATCGGGAACCGCCTACACGCTTACCCCGGGTCTACCATCGCCCGGGTTCACTTATCTTCCTGCGTCCCCCGTCAACTATCCGCCAGACGCTCGGTCGGCTCGCTCACCATAGAGATGAACAGCCCCAACGTTGCAACTATTGGACTTGGCGCGGGCATGGAGGTACTGGAATATCAACCAGTTGTGCATCGACTACGCCTTTCGGCCTCGCCTTAGCTCCCGACTCACCCTGGGGGGATTAGCCTTCCCCAGGAACCCTTGGGCTTTCGGCGGAGGGGTTTCTCACCCCTCTCTCGTTACTCATGCCTGCATTCTCACTCGATAGCGCTCCACGAACCCTTACGAATCCGCTTCACAGCCCTATCGACGCTCCTCTACCGCTCCTGATAAATCAGAAGCCCATAGCTTCGGCTCTGTACTTGAGCCCCGTTACATTGTCCGCGCAGGATCACTCGACCAGTGAGCTATTACGCACTCTTTCAAGGGTGGCTGCTTCTAAGCCAACCTCCTGGCTGTCTATGCAATCCCACATCGTTTACCACTTAGTACAGAATTAGGGGCCTTAGCTGATGATCTGGGCTGTTTCCCTTTCGACCAACGAAGCTCATCCCTCGTGGTCTCACTGCCATGCTCTGGAGTCTCGGCATTCGGAGTTTGACTAGGGTTGGTAACCTTGTAGGGCCCCTTACCTAATCAGTGCTCTACCTCCGAGACTGAACGCATGACGCTGCACCTAAATGCATTTCGAGGAGAACCAGCTATTGCCAAGTTTGATTAGCCTTTCACCCCTATCCACAGCTCATCCCGGCAGTTTTTAACCTACGTGGGTTCGGTCCTCCACGGGGTCTTACCCCCGCTTCAACCTGGCCATGGATAGATCACTTGGCTTCGGGTCTACAGCATGCGACTCTACGCCCTATTCAGACTCGCTTTCGCTCCGGCTACCCATCACTGGTTAACCTTGCCACATACCGTAACTCGCAGGCTCATTCTTCAAAAGGCACGCCATCGCGGCCACACAAGTGTGACGACGCTCTGACTGTTTGTAAACCAACGGTTTCAGGTACTATTTCACTCCCCTCCCGGGGTACTTTTCACCTTTCCCTCACGGTACTGGTTCACTATCGGTCGCCAAGGAATACTTAGTCTTATGGGGTGGTCCCCACAGATTCATGCCGGCTTTCACGGTTCCGGCATTACTTGGGATGACACGCAGGTAGTACATACATTTCGGATACGGGGCTGTTACCCACTCTGGCCTGACTTTCCTGATCAGTTCTCCTATGTAGCACTTGTAACCTGTGACGGATCTGAAGCTCCGTCTCGTGGTCCCACGACCCCGCACCAGCAACGCCTTCAGGCTTGACACTGGCACGGTTTAGACTCAACCCATTTCGCTCGCCGCTACTCAGGGTGTCGCGGTTGCTTTCCTTTCCTCGGGGTACTGAGATGTTTCAATTCCCCCGGTTCCCTCCAACCGCCCTATGTGTTCAGGCGGCGGTACTCACTCCATAACGAGTGGTGGGTTTCCCCATTCGGACATCTCCGGATCTGTGCCTAGTAGACGGCTCCCCGGAGCTTTTCGCAGTCACTCACGTCCTTCATCGGTTCTTGGCGCCAAGGCATTCACCGTTGGCTCTTATTAGCTTGGAAAAACTTGTTATCTATCATGTTGAGCATGCGGACGCTCTCCCATACAGGAGGGTGTCGGCATGCTCGAAGATGCTCGTGCTTGCTCTGCAGTTCTCAAGGTGCTACCTGACACCGGATCCGTTCTCGTCATGCGCCACCGGAAAGGGTGACGACGAGGCCGGCTCGACAGTGCGGCATGAAGGAGAGACTCCCTCAAAACAGAAGAGAAGACGATGCCTGTCGATGGTCGACAACATCAGGAGGGACCGAATCCCTGACAACCGATGCTGCGTCGCAGCGACAGACGTGCCAGTGCACCAACAGGTGTGTCGTGCTACCGGACTGAACAAACGTCAATCATCGGCAGACGAAGCACTCCTTAGAAAGGAGGTGATCCAGCCGCACCTTCCGGTACGGCTACCTTGTTACGACTTCACCCCAATCACCAACCCCACCTTCGACGGCTCCCTCCCAAAAGGGTTGGGCCACCGGCTTCGGGTGTTGCCGACTTTCGTGGTGTGACGGGCGGTGTGTACAAGGCCCGGGAACGTATTCACCCTGGCGTGCTGATCCAGGATTACTAGCAACTCCGGCTTCATGGAGTCGAGTTGCAGACTCCAATCCGAACTGAGACCGGCTTTGTGGGATTCGCTCACCCTCGCGGGATTGCAGCCCTCTGTACCGGCCATTGTAGCGTGTTTGCAGCCCTGGGCATAAGGGGCATGATGACTTGACGTCATCCCCACCTTCCTCCGAGTTGACCCCGGCAGTCTCCTACGAGTCCCCAACATAACTTGCTGGCAACATAGGATAAGGGTTGCGCTCGTTGCGGGACTTAACCCAACATCTCACGACACGAGCTGACGACAGCCATGCACCACCTGTGTAAGGCCCCGAAGGACACCCTATCTCTAGAGCTTTTCCCTACATGTCAAACCCAGGTAAGGTTCTTCGCGTTGCATCGAATTAAGCAACACGCTCCGCTGCTTGTGCGGGCCCCCGTCAATTCCTTTGAGTTTTAGTCTTGCGACCGTACTCCCCAGGCGGGGCACTTAATGCGTTAGCGACGGCGCGGATCTCGTTGGTTGAGACCCACACCTAGTGCCCAACGTTTACGGCATGGACTACCAGGGTATCTAATCCTGTTTGCTACCCATGCTTTCGCTCCTCAGCGTCAGTTACGGCCCAGAGCGGCGCCTTCGCC